>WPCJ01119129.1_pt1 | contig 54868 bp, 84 predicted proteins | sample 5399831 | NCBI WGS metagenome assembly WPCJ01 (sample SAMN12869470, study PRJNA574797) | sludge metagenome | isolation source: wastewater treatment of pH10 | place: China:Beijing | collected 2019-05-20
CGCCCCGCCGGCCCGCCGCCGCCGGCAACTTTCTCTACGTTTTGACGTAGTTGGCGGGCAGCAACTACGTCAAAACGTAGAGAAAGTTGCGGTCTAGCGGCCGCCGCCCCACAGGGTGGGCTGTTCTGCGTCAGCCGGGTCGGGTGGCTGGGGCTGGGGTTGGGGCCTCGGGGCGGGTGCCTGGGGCTGGGGCTTCGGCTCGGAACCTGGCTCAGCCTTCGGTTCGGGACTCGGCTCTGGTGCTGGTTCCTGCTTCGGCTCGGCAACCGGGTCGAAGTTCGAAGCGAGCTCGGGGGCCGTCAGCGGGCGCACCGCGTCCTCGAGCTGCACGGGCTCGTTGATCGCCGCACCGTTGAGCGCACTGATCTTGCGGGCCGTCGGCAGGACCTGACGTTCGAGCGACCCGACGTACGCGTTGTACCCCTGCACCCCGCGCGAGAGCGTGCGGCCGAGTTTGTCGAGGTGGGTTGCGCTCACGCCGAGCCGCTTGTGCAGTTCGCGGCCGAGCTCGAAGAGCGTGCGGGCCTCACTCGTGAGCGACTCCTGCCGCCAGCTGAACGCGACGGACTTGAGGATCGCCCAGAGGCTCACCGGAGACGCGAGCGCGACCCTGCGCTCGAAGGCGAACTCGAGGAGCACCGGGTCCGTGTCGAGCGCGGCAGACAGCAGCGACTCGCTCGGTACGAACGCGATCACGAACTCGGGGGAGTCGCCAAGCGCTGAAGAGTAGTCGCGCCCGCTGAGCTCGATCACGTGGTCCCGCAGCGCGCGGGCGTGGCGGGTGAGGAGCGCCTGCTGTCGCGCGGCCCGCTCGGTCGGGTCGCCGCCGGACTCGGCACCAAGGTGCTGCGCCTCAAGGTACGCGTCGAACGGGACCTTCGCGTCGATGGCGATTGACTTGCCCCCGGGGAGCTTCACGACCATGTCGGGTCGCAGCGCCCCGCGCTCGGTCTTGATGTGCTGCTGCACTTCGAAGTCGACGTGCTCGAGCATGCCGGAGGCCTCGATGATGCGGCGCAGCTGCGTCTCACCCCAGAGCCCGCGGGTGTTGTTCGAGCGCAGGGCGGACGCGAGGCCCTCTGCCGTGCCCCGCAGCTTCTCTTCGGCGCGCGCAGCCTGCCTGAGCTGTTCCGCGAGCTCGCCGTGCTGCACCGCGCGCTGCTGCTCAATGCCGACGACCGTGCGCTCGAGCTTGCCGAGCGAATCACGCAGCGGAACGAGTTGCTGCAGCACGCGCTGCTCCTCGCGATCCAGTTCGATGCGGCGCTCCGTGTTCGCGTGCGCGTCACGCAACCTGTCGTTGAGACCCTGCACGCGGGTCTCGGCGACGGCGAGTTCCTCGCGCAGGTTTCGGGTTCGGTAGGTCGCGATGACGAAGCCGGCCGCGCCGCCGACCGCGAGCACCGCAAGCATCACCACGGAGAAGATCAGGGGCGAAATGGTCATGCCTCTATGGTGGCAGGCGCCACTGACATCGGGGTGGGCGGGGCGTCCGAGCCGATCCGCACGCGGACTCGGCCTACAGCTTGAGCGGGATCGCCTTCAGCTGGTGCAGCTTCACGCCGGCGATCTTGGCAAGCGACGGCACGTCCGTGGCCTCGTGTCGCCTCGCCGAGTCAATAATGATTGAGGCGCACGCCTCCGCATCGGCGAGGGCCTCGTGGTGGGCGAATTCCCCGTAGCCGGCTGCCGCGGCCGCGAGCGGGAGTCGGTGCGATGGAATGTCGTAGGTCTTGCGCGACACTTGCACGCTGCAGAGGTACTTCAGGCGCGGGGTGGGGAGCACCGCGTCAGCGCACGCTGCTCTGATCACGCCCATGTCGAACGAGGCGTTGTGCGCGACCGCAACATCGTCTCCGATGAATGACAGGAGATCGTCGAACTGCTCGCCCCAGGTCGGAGCGTCGACAACCATGTCGGGCGTGATGTTGTGAATCCTCACGTTGAAGGATTGGAACTGCGGGTGGCTCGCCGGCGGCTTGATGAGCCAGTACGCGCGGTCCACGACGACACCGTCTCGCACGCGGGCGAGCCCTACCGAGCATGCGGATGCGGGGTTCCCATTTGCGGTCTCGAAATCGATCGCGGTGAAGTCAACTGGCACCCGTTGATCCTCCCACACGGGTCTGACAGTCGACGCGCGGGTGAGGGTTCCGCTCCCGATCCTGATCGTGTGACAATGATCTCCCACCGGAGCCGCACAGGCGCCGAACAGAGTGCGAATGGAGTTCGCCATGATTCCCGAAATCAACTACTGGGCGGTACTGGTCGCGACGGCCTCGACGATGGTCGTCGGGTCGGTCTGGTACACGCCTAAGGTGTTCGGCACGCTGTGGATACGGCTGGCAAACGTCACGCCCAGCGGTAACGCGAAGGACGCCGTCGGGCCAATCATCGCCACGGTGGTCGTGAGCTTCATCACCGCGTGGGTATTCGCGGGGGCGATCTGGATCGCGCACGCCTTCTACGGCGGATCGTTCCTCTCGTCGGCACTCATCACCGGGCTGTTGCTCTGGGCGGGGTTCACTGCCGCGAGATTCGTCACCCACGACGCATTCGAAGGGCGTCCGGTCAAGCTCACCATGCTGAACATCGCGCATGAACTCGTCACCGTCGTCGTGATGGCCGTGATCCTCGGCGCGTGGCCGCCCGCAATGTGAGTGGGATCGCGGGCGCGCGCACGCGACTTGCCGGGTAGACTTGACCCCCGTGGCTCTAACTATTGGAATCGTCCGATAGAGGTGTCTAAGTAAGATCCAGAGCAGACAGGACACGAACCCTCGGCGATTCGCCAGCAGGAAGTACCTCCACTCGATCGATGAGGATGCGCAGAGCTTCTCGCTTCCGCATGACTGGCATGTCTGGCCACACCTTGCGGAGGTCCGCCGCGAACGCGACAGGACGCACAGATTGCTGCGCGCGCACTCTGGTGAGGTCCGCTTCAAGCTTCGCCACTTCAGTCTCTAACTGCGCTCTGATCCTGTCGTAGGCGCTTTGAGGGATGGCGCCGTCAAGCAACTTAAGCGTCGCGGCATCTAACCTCGATGTGGCCGCAGTGAGCGCGCGAACTAGCCCTGGTTCTTGGTCCTCGACTGCTCGCAATTTCTTGCCGTGCGGTCTGGCGCTGTTGACCTGGTCCGCGACGCTATCGACCCAATCGTCCACGACGGCATCAATAATCGCTGCCGATAGAGATGCCCCTGGGTGTCGATGTTGCGGGTATTGGATCGATTTGGTGCAGGCATAGCGCTGGTATCCGTGGTCGGTGCGGCCACCCATCGGCCCCCCGCAGTGGCAGAAGATGAAGCCGGAGTAAAGGTACGGCGACCGCTCAGCACGGGGGCGGCGCCTGCGCTTGGCACGCGATTCTAGGTACCTGGCCCACTCGGCTTCTGTGATTACCGCCTCGTGCGCGCCTGGGTGAAGTTCCCCCCGGTAGGAGATGAGCCCTGCCCCGAACCCGGAGTCAAGGACCCGTAGCACTGCTGCCGTGTTCCAGCGCGTGTGAGGCGCGTACTGGGCCCCGTTGGCTGGCTCCTGCGCATCCGTTGTGTAAAGCTGAGCGATCGACCAGGCTGACTCGCCAGCGAGGTACCTCCGGTACATGTCAGCAAGGCGTGGCCCCTGCACCGGATCGATGGAGTACCGCGATTCATCCTTGGAATAGGTGTAACCGAATTGCGCGCGCCCGTTTGGAGTGAGCCCATGCCGGACTCGCCTCTCCTGCGTCTCCTTCCAGGTCGCGCCGATCGACTCAGCCATGAACGCGGCGTGCTCCACCAGGACGCCGCGCCCAAACCGCCCTGCTGGGGAGCGGTCGTTGGGCTCAGTCGCGGACTCGATGTAGCCGCCAGCAGTCTCGACCCGGTCAGTTGCGACAGCCCATTTCACCCTGGAGCGTGCCGTGCGGTCAACTCGCCAAACCAGCAGGAGCTCTGCTTCTCTGGCCTCCACGCGGGAGACTGCATGGTCCAAGCGGGCCCACCATGCGGACTTTTTGCGGGATCCAGACTCGTCCAAGCCTTCCACCCATTCGATCACGGTGATGTTCTCGCGCTTCGCGTATTCCTCGATCGCGTAGCGCTGGTTCTCCGGGCTGATCATCCCTTCGCGTTCCTTGGACACGCGAATGAGTGCTACAGCCCGCCTGCGCGCTGGTGCCGGCAGGCGCGCAACATTGTTCTTCATGCCACCTCATACCTTGCTTCGTAGTGTCCAAGTTTTGCGCCGACGTAGAGAAAGTCACCGATCCTGGCAAGTGTCCTCTCATAGGCTTCCACCAGGTCATCCATGACATCGAGCTCTTCGGCGATCGCGTCGATCTTGTTGCCGCATTTCGCCTCAGCGGCCTCGTAGTCGGCCATGTCGATTAGGAAGTGCGCCGCCCATTCGTCTGCCCTGGCTTCGTCCTTCGCGTCGTAGTGTCCGAAGATGCTTCGCCTGTCACCCCTGATCATGTGCGCGAGCTCGTGGGCCAGGACGGATCGCTCGAGGCGGTACAGCATTCCTGGCTGTAGGCGGATGACTCGAGTGCTTGTGTTGCAGTCTCCGTCCCGGCCAAGCCAGGTGAGATCTGCGTACTCGATCCGCACGCCCAGCGACTCTGCCAGGTGGTACAGACGGTCCATGTGGTTCCTTCTACTCGTAGTGAACTTCGCCGCGGTTCTTGGAACGGGTCTTTGCTGCGAGAGCGTAGTCTTCGCCACCGACAACCTGCTCATGCAGCTCTGCCAGCGTGATGCCCAGTGCGTCTGCGATCTCCAGGACTGTGTCTAGCGATACGCGCTTCACGCGGTCCTGCCCGTTTTCTGTGACCGCACGGTAGAGGGTCTTGTAAGGGATCCCGATTTCTGCGGATGCGCGGGTTAGGTCACCGAACTTGTAGACCAGAAGGCGGCCAAGTTCGTCCCTGATTAGATCTGCTGTCTCGTTTCCCATATGAGAAGTATATGTGCCCATTTGTGGGAAAGCAACTGACGCCTTGTGGGAATTACACCGTTGTAGTTATTCCCACTTGTGGGAAATCACAGGATATCCGCAACCGCCTGGTGTTTCCCATTTGTGGGAAATAGTGTTCTGGCTATGGGAAACAGCAAGCAGGCGGTGGACAACATCCGCAACATGATCGCCACCAAGCAGAGGTCCTACGCCTGGCTCTCACGCCAGGCAGGAATACCTTACAAACGACTTCTGGCCGAGGTCAAGAACGACAAGCGGTCACTCTCTCTCGAGACTGCGATTGCAGTAGCCGGAGCCCTCAACACGGAGCTCCCTGCCCTTATGGGAGGTGAACCAAAGTGACGACCGAAGAGCGGCTCAGGGCCGTAGCAACAATCCTGCGAGACACCGCAGAAGAGATGTACCTCGAACAGCTCATGAAGGAGCAGAAGTGACTGAGATCTCGCAGATCGACATCGACGCAGCGCAGCGCCGCGCCGAACGCATCCGCTTCCACGCCACCAACGCCAATGAGGCAATGCAGTCGCTCCAAAAGCTGGTGCACACCGCCCGCGAGCTCGATGACCACGTAACGCTCGGGTACCAGTCTTGGACGGCGTACGTGCGAGACCTATTCGGCGACGAGCCGCTTCGACTGGCTCGCGACGTGCGTCGTGAGCTTGTCGCAGAGCTTTCCGACGCTGGCATGAGCACGAGGGCAATCGCTCCCATTGTTGGTGTTAGTGACGTGCAAGTCCATCGCGACATCAAACACGTAGCTGCTACTTATGTAGCACCTGCGCCCGCCCCGGTGGAGGTTGACGGCTTCACTGTTGACCAGAACACGGGTGAGGTTCTCGACGGCCCCACGATCACGGCCGAACCGGTCACGACGGAGCACACCGTCACGGAGAAGGTGAAGACCGTGACTGGGCTCGACGGGAAAGAGTACAAGCGGCCCGAGCCGCGCGTGCAGAAGCCTGTCGCCGAGGGCGATGCAGCGATTCAGCAGAACGCCGAGCAGGGGTGCCTCGCTATCGGGCGTGCGCTTGACGCTCTCGAATCATTGACCACGCCGCGCAGGCGTGACCTGATCTTGAACGACTGGTGGCCGCGCGCACACCACAACATCATGCCGCAGTACACGCGCCTATTCACATCCACTGAGCTCCGCAGGATCGCGGACGGGCTCGACAATCTTGCTACCGACATGGAGGCACACAATGAGTACGAGTGAGACCATCACCCGCGTCTACCGGGAGGCCGTAGCCACGTATGGGCTTGCTGGCGTGAACCGGCTTGAGGCGGAAGAGTCCGCTATCGCGACCCTCATGGTTGAGGTTCGTGCGGGACGGCTCGATATCGATATGGAAGCGGCGCTCCGTGCGCAGCTTCGGAAGGCTGACGAGTCCGATGGGCGTTCCGCTGACGGGATGCTGCGCCGCATCGCTGCCGGCGACCAGCCGCTCACGCTCGCAGACTTCGATGTTGTGGTCACTCTCGGCGGTGGCCTTCGGAAGACCTGGGGAATGCTCGATCCTGACGTGGATCTGTCAGCGATGAATGAGATCCGCTACAAGAACTACCGAGCCGCGCGTGATGCATTCCACGAGTTCAACTCGAACGTACTCGCCGTGAAGAGCATGTGCAGCGGGTACGGGACGATGCTGGACGCCTTCGAAGATGGGGCCTTCGGAGCGGAGAAGAAGGGCGAAGCAGCATGATCGGGCAGAAACTGTACATGGCCGTGTGGGCTGACACGGGTGTCGAGTATGAGGAGTGCTACGACCACGAGGGTTGCGACTGTTTCGAGTCTGTCTCTGAGCCTGCGGGCTGGCGTGAGTACGCGCTCGAGAGGTGGGGCACGGAGCCTCGCGAGGGTGAGGTGTGGCCGGAGGGTTACAAGCCGTTCTTCTGGCCGAAAACGAACGTGCCTTACAAGTCACGCAGCACGGCACAGCGTCGCGTCGACATCATCAACTACTGGGGTGGCAAAGCGATCGTTGTCGAGTGCACGCCCGTGTGGGAGTCCGTCGCGGCAGCGAATCTGCGCCGGACTGCTGAACGCTTCGAGGCGCGGATCGCGAAAAAGCAGGCAGAGGTTGAGGAGCTCGCGCGGGAGCGCGACATCGCGCTCGGCTTTGAGGCGGTGTCGGCATGATTGGGCTGCGCAGCATGAGGAAGGCCCGGCGTTTGGGCGCCGGGCCGGGGCTTAAAGCTTCGAGGGGAAGTCAAATAGGCCCTGTGGGAACTCTAACCCGGGAGCGGTCAGAAGAAAAGGAAAAGTTGCGTCGTGAGGCGGTGCCGGCATGAGCGCCCTGCTGTGGAAAGGGGAAGGCCCGGCTTTGGGGAGGCCGGGCCAAGGCAGGGGGATTGCTTGGGGAAGCGTCTGCCTATGGGGGACTCTAGCTGTGTTTACGTCGAACCGGAAGAGCGAATTAGGGCGAGAGGCGGTGTCGGCATGAGTTCCGTCGTGTACTTCTTCACTCATCTGTCGACGGAGCCTGTCCCAATGCCTGTGCAATATCTGCAGTCGTGTACCCAAGAACCTCAAGCATCTGACCGTATGTATAGCCGAACAGGCCAGCGGCTCGATTTATCTGGTACTGAACCAAGGTCATTTCTTGGGCACCCAGAGGGCTCATACCTCGCAGTTTGCCCGGAACGGCGAAGTCTCTACGTTTATGATTCTGGCGCAGACGGATGGGTGATTCTGCCCATTTCGTCTCTAGTGACGGCGAAGGCACCTCTTGAGTCGTCAGCGGATAGAACACCACAACACGTTCATCCCCGGGGTGGAGAGACGCTTCTCGGGAGCTCAGTGTGATGTCGTCAGATTTTTCCAGTTTCAGGAACCTTGCCTCGTACCCCTCAGGTGTCTTGATTTCGACATTGAAGGCAACTCCATCACCGTCATTTCGGATGCTCCAAAAGCGGGTTGGGCGTTGGAGGTTGCAAGCGATGATCGTTTTTGAAATCTGTTCCTTGCTCATGCTTAGCGCGGTCAGTTCGGCAGTCAGGATCGGCTGTTTCCGGGTGTACCAGGGCCACCAGAGGGTGACGAATGCGCTGATAGCCGCAATGGTCGCTGCAATCCAAGTACCTGTAGCGGCCCAGTCCCGAGATGCAAACCATTCTCCGAAAGTCATTCCCAAACTCTAGCTAATTCATAGCTGGCGTGCCGTTTCGACGGTACGTGAGCTGCCGCATACCCAAAATCGGGCCGGTCGGCCTCAAAACCGTCCAGCTCACGACATGGCCTAAACAGCCGCCCACCGTCACGAGGGCCCCCTTCACCGGGCGTCCCATGACTGACATATCGGGCATTGAACTGAATAGAAGATAACCGGCGCGGATGGCGCGGTGAGGGTAGTGACTCACCGTACGAGCTTGAAGTGTTTGGGATGCCGAACCTCGGGAGAGGTAATCAGGCGAGTCGCGGCGGAATCGCTGTCGCGCCGTGGACACCTTCGGGTGGAAGCGTCTAGAGCTTTATGGCCGCTCGTTCGGCCAGGCGGTGCTTGGTGCCGTGTGATGTCTGGGCTACCCGGTCACACGCGAGGTTCGAACCCTCGACCGCCACGACAGTACGTCACAACAACAAGAAAGAAGGAAGAGACATGAAGATCGAACGAAAGAAGAAAGTTGTCACGAGTTCGGTGAGGATCGCCGCGACGAGCAACCGGTTCGTGCGAATGGTCGTGCAGTTGGGCGATATGGAGTTGGACGTGCCACTCTCGCCCAAGGAAGCTCGCAAGCTGGCGAAGGGGCTGTCTCAGAAGGCTGTCATTGCTGACTATCTCGCTGACTCTCGTGATGACTTTGCCGACTTCTAGTACTTGTGGTTCTCGCCCGTAAGCCTGTGATCGGTTGTGGAGGCGGAGTACCTCCCACGGGCACGAAAGACCCCCACGGGGCGAGCGGTCGGGTGGCTGCTGACGGGAATGCCTGCGTATGCGGGATCGCCTAGACAAGCCGGTCAGGGATGGAACGACCTTGAACCGGCACCACCCGCACAAACCCCCTCTTGCGCCGGCTGTGATCGTGGCCAACCCGCAACTACCTAACGTTCCGGGGCGCACATGGACGCCAGCAACCATCCGGCCACGATGCGGGATCGACACCCGCCAAGAGGACCAACACGTTTATTGGAAGGAAGTGCACGCATGGGAGACATCGGGAAGCCCATCCGACATATCGAACTGGAACCGGTTGAGGTTCCGCAGACTGTGCCAGTTGTGGCACCTGAGCGAGAGAAGGTTCCGGCATGAGTACAGATTTTGGAGGCGTCGATCTCGCCCTTGGGAGCGTGCTTGGCTGGCGTGACTGGAAGTTGACGCCAGAGGGGACGCTTAAGCCTGTCTCCTACAACTCATCAGATGAGTGGATGCCGGGCGAGAACCTTGCGAGGTGCTGCAAGTACATCACTAAGGAAGAAGTTGGGGAGCAGGGCGATTTGTCCGATGCCGCTTATCGAGACCTGAAGGATGCGTGGCGCGCCAGTCACGAAATGGGGGAGTGTGAGCACGGCTTCTACGCCTATTTCGACGGTAGTCGTCAGAGCTACATGAGCGACCCTGGCGTGCGTGGAGTGATCGAGGGGTACGGCGAAGTCGTTATCGGCACCAGGGGGTTCCGGGCGATGAAAGCAAAGATCCTCGCGCTGAGTGTTTCCCCGTACGACGGCATGTGGAAGCTCGATCAGTTCTTCGTTGACCGGCTGCGCGCGAACTACCCGAACGTTCCGGTGTTCGAATCTGAGCTTGCGATGCGTGCCGAATTCCCTTGCCCAAAGTACGAGCCGGAGGGGGTCGAGTCGCTTGCCTGACTATGCGCCACCGGAAACGTTGTGGCTTATCCCGATTATTGCCGCCTACCTGCTGCTCGAAAACAAGCAAGCACGTGGGCGGCTTCTCATTTCGAGGACAAAGACAGTCCTCCACACACTCTTAGGAGGCGGGCATGACCGCTGAAGACGCAATCTCAACCGAAGGAAAACACGGTGCCGGCCTGTACGGTGCGCCGCCACCGTCGCACAAGACGAAGTGCCCGCAGTCGAACAACCCGTTCGGGCATCACCCCGACTGCAAATGCGGGTGGGCTGCACGAGAGCGGCCGTCGCAGGTGATCCCGTACGCGGAGCCAGACCTCGACGCTGATCTGCCTGTCTCTGAGCATGAGCATTGGTGGCCTGCCGAGAACGACTACGAGGGCGACCAGATGAGAGAGGAGCGCGCATTCAATGACTGAACCGATGAAACGTGACGGGCTCGTGCTTGGCATGAGCGAAGACGAATACCACGGGCAAGGGGAGTACGAACGGTTCCGCACTGCTGAGTTCTCTTCATCAGCAGCGAAGACTATTCGCGAATCCGCCGCGCACTACGACTGGGAGTACAACAAGGGTCACGCTAAGCGCAGCAAGGCGATGGACATCGGCACGGCAACGCATGCTTTGGTGCTTGAGGGTCGCGACATCACGGCACTGTGGCCCGAAGACCTGCTCACTCCGAGCGGTCGCCGGTCTAGCGGCAAGGAAGCCCAGGAATGGGAAGCCGCGCAGGAGGCTGCCGGCCTGATTGTTGTCAGCGACGCCGAGAAGGAAGCGATCACAGTCATGGCAGACAATGTGCGGCTGCACCCAGATTGTGGGCCAGCTCTTGCTCAGCCAGGAAACGCTGAAGCTTCAATGTTCGGGACATGCCCTGAGACCGGTCTCCGGTTGCGGGGACGTTTTGATTTCCTGCCACATGCGCACCCGATCGCCCTCGACTTGAAGACCGCGCAGAACTCCTCACTGAAGGGCTTCACACGAGCGATTGACGATCGCAGCTACGACGTGCAATGGGGGCACTATCTCGACCTCGCAAGCATCATTGGCCTCGACTACGTCAAGGACATGATGTTCATCGTCGTTGCGAACGTGCCACCGTTCAACGTGAACGTGATCCAACTCGATGAGTACTGGAAAGAGATGGGCATGGAACGGGCGCGAGGGGCGCGGCGTCGTTTCCTTGAGTGCTCCGAGTCCGGGGTGTGGCCTGGCTACCCGCCTGGCGTGAAAACGGCATCGCCGCCGCCGTGGGTAGTCAACAGCTACGAAGACGAATTGAACGAAGAAATGGATGCAGCACGATGAGTGACATTTTGAACCACCAGGCCCAGGAGAACCCTGTGCAGACAGTGAAGAAGGCTGCGAAGCCTGGCCCTCCGCCGGCGCTAGCGACAAGGAAGCCGTCTGGTCTGCCGTCGTGGCCGGTTATCCTGCTCGCTGGCCGGGAGAAGACGGGGAAGAGCTACCATGCGGCGCTCGCGTCAAGCTCGGCCCTCATTGGGCGCACACTGTGGCTCGGGTTCGGGGAGAAAGATCCCGACGAGTACGGAGCGATCCCCGGCGCACGGTTCGAGATCGTGGAGTACGACGGCACCCTGTCCGGGCTGCAAGCGTTCGCACGCGCTGCGGTCGCGCAGCCTCAGGAGGACGGGAAGCCGAACCTCATCATCGTGGACTCGGGCACCGTCATTTGGGACACGTTGCGGGATAAAGCCACTTGGATGGCCCGTCAGCGAGGATCCATCAACAAGAACACGCAGGAACCCATCGTTGGTATGGACCTGTGGAACCACGTGACGGGGGAGTGGAACGCGCTACTGCGCACGCTGCGGTCCCACAATGGGCCGGTGATTATCACGGCCCGGATGGACACGACCACCGTCATGAACGATCGAGGTCAGCCCACTCCTGTGAAGGAAGACAAGGTGAAAGGGCAACGCAACCTCGCCTACGACGTGGACGCGATCATCGAGATGCCTTCCCGGGGTCGGGCGACACTGACCGGGGCCCGGTCGGTGTTGCACAAGCTGCCTGAGCGGATGGATATAGAGGATTTCGACACGAAGGGCATCGACTGGTTGTGGCGCTCTCTCGGGCTCGACCGAAACCGAGTGGCACAGCCGACGTACGCGGAAGCGGTGAAGGAAGACGCCAACCCTATGGTCTGACCCAGGACGCAAGCGCTGTCACAGGCATGTGTGGTTTCTAGCCCGGGCCAGACCGGAGTCGGGCGACAAAGCGCCTGTCGAATGCAGGCGCTTGTGATTTATCTGTCGTTGTGATCCCTCGGGTAAAGTTTGATCGTCTTTGGAAGAGGCTGTTCCGCCTTCGTTCCTGCTTGATTCCAGTGCAGGCGAAAAGTCGTATCAGACCAAGTGTTCCCTTGCACAGTGAATTCAACCTGCGCGCCGGGAGGGAGGGTCCTCCATCTTGTATTTGGGGTGGTGGAGTACTCCCCGCTGAGCGACTCGAGGCGCACATTCAGTGCTCGTCCATCCCCGTTGTTTGCAAGCGAATACTCCCCGGGCCCAAGGGAAGTAATTACCAAATCTGGGAGCTCTGGAGCCAACGGGTAATGTGCGTAGATTTCCTCCTCAACAGCTCGTCTATCAGCGAGCTCTTTGCGGATTTGTTCAACCGTACTTGCGGAACCTAACGCAGCAGTCTCCGCAGCTTGGGCGTCCTCTGAAGCTTTGCCTGCCTTCTCTGACGCGCTCCCAGCTCTAACCCATCCCAGTATTCCGAACAATAGTCCGGATCCACCGAGGGCCATTCCCACCCAGCTATCCCATTCAGCCCCTAGTAACGAGAAAGTCATGCCCTGACCTTATCGAATCACTCACTCTCGCCGCCCCACAGCGGGCGGCTTTCCTTTTTGGAGGAACAATGACCGATCACAACAAGAACGCCCTGCGCCTTATCGAGGGCCTGCACGCTTGTCAGGCCAAGGGAGGAATAACTGGTCCGTCGATGTTAGCCGTGGCAATCGAAGCGCAAGTGGAAGTGACTATGAATCTGGCCGAGCAGCAACGCACCGCGAACGAGCTGGCACGCATCGCGAACCTGATCGCGCTTGCAGAGTCAGGACGCACGACGGTGAACGGGGCGCGCCAGGCTTTGGCTGCCCTGTACAGCGGCAGCGCAGAAGAGGGAAGCGCCCATATGGCGCTCCTGCCTGAGATCCGTGAGGCGTTGGGCCTATGAGTGTCCTCGTTGAATCTGAGACTGGCGCCCAGATCATGCCCGAGCACGGTGACGATCGCGCACACATGAACTCGTGGATTGGCCACCAAGCATGCGACGCCGACCTGCGCGCGAAGAACACACTCTGGCGGGAAATCGCGGCAGAACTCGAGGTACGCCGTGAGTAACAAGCGCACCGGGCGGATGCCGCCCAAACACCCCGAAGCCGTCAAAGAACGCAGCAACGCGATGTGCGAGGGATGCCACCAGAAACCGGCGATGAACTTACATCATCGCCGGTTTCTTTCACGTGGAGGCCGACACAACATCGCCAACCTCGTCGCCCTATGCGGATCCGGGAACCATACGGGCTGCCACGGTCTCGCGCACGGATCGAACCCGCCGCAAGGGTGGGCAATCAAAGCAGCAGATAGCCGTCCTGAGTCTGCCATCCCGTTTGTGGACGCGACTGGGCGGGCTTGGCTGCTTGACGACGACGGCGGGAAGGAGGAACACCGTGACCCGTGATCATTCGTTCATGCCGTGGCGGCTTGTCCTCACCGCTGCGAGCGCGTTTACCACTGCCGAGCTGTGCCGGTTCGCTGACGAAGCCCAAGAGTCTGGTGGCCGTCATCTTGAGGCGGGCTGGCTTGACGCTATCGGCGTGCATGCCCGCGAGCAGGGGTGGGGCGAGCTTGTGGAGGCGGGGATGCTCGCATCAATCGAAAGGAAGGAGGAATCGTGAGCGACCGAGACTGTTTGCAGTGCGGTGAGAGTCAAGCTGCTATCCGCGCGTCACAGCAAGCCCGCGATCCGATTCACTGTGCCGCTGTCGATTACTTCGGTGAGTGTGAGTGGGAGCTGCCGAGGCACCGGTTCCGTGACCGAACGGATAAGGAACTGACCGAGGCATGGAGCATCGCCCCTGCCTACGTCGGGCATTACCGGCGCGTCATGAGCCCGTGGGAGATTGCCGACGAACACCGAAGCGCCAAGTGGCGGGCCGAGTTCCGGAAGGAGGAAGACGGTGGCGCGTGAGAAGGACGCTCGCTTGTTCATCAGGCTTGATCTTGACTATGCAGACCATCCGAAGATTATTGGACTGTCGGATGCGGCGTTTAGGGCGCACGTCACGATGATGCTGTACTCGCGGAAGTACATGACGGATGGCGTGTTGTCGAAGCCAGTCGCTAACCGACTCGGTTCCCAGTGGGATACCGACGTGCTTACCGAGTTGCAGAACAACGACCCGGAAGCACCTTCTCTAGTGCTTCGCGAAGACGGCTCGTATGAACTGCACGGTTTTACCGACATGCAAGAGACTCGAGCCGAAATCGATGCGAGAACTGCGAGAAACCGCGAAAACGGGGCGAAAGGTGGTCGCCCGAGAAAGCCAAAAGAAACCCAGTCGGTTACCGGCTCGGGTGGCGACTCGGGTACCCAAACAAAAGCAGAGACAGAGACAGAGACAGAGACAGAGACAGAGGTTAGTTCTAAAGAACTAACAACGCGTGCGCGTGAGTCGTTTGAATCTGCGTGGTCGCACTGGCCAAAGAAGACCGAGAAGAAGAAGTCCCTGGAGCAGTTCGTTCGCGTCGCGAAGTCAAATGGTGTCGATGCGGTCACGAGCTGGGTAGTCGCATTCGGTGATGCGTATGCGAGCACTACAGAGACGCAGTATGTGCCCGCGCTCGCGGTGTGGCTTCGTAACGAACGGTGGACCGACGCGCTCCCACAACCACGGAGGCGCGACACCGGTCCTACGCGTGCAGAACAAGCATGGGAATTTGTGAACGGAGGAGAAATTGGAGTTCAAGGAAACGAAGCTGCTATACGCGGCTATCTCGAACAATGACAACCGGAAGCTGGACGAGTCGGTCGCTGCGGAATGGCATCGGTCGATCGAACGGAACCTCGCCGGTCGGGCCACGCTGCAGGACTGCCTCGCAGTCGTGGAGGAATGGTTCGACTACCCGCGCGACACGTATTTCACGAAGGGCATCTTCCTGGACTTGATGCGTCAGCGGCTTCGTCTGATGCCGCGTGACATTCGTGTCGATGTGGGATTGGCGAAGCGTCTCGGGTTCGTAGACGAGTGTCATGACTCACGCGTGCCGCTCCCGCTCGATGCAGCGAACAAGCTTGCTGGCTACCGCGCGTCCGTGAACGCCGAGAACAACAAGCACGCGCTCGAGGACGGCCCGAACGCGTCACCCCTCGAACTCGACGTGGGGAGGCGGGTATGAACCTCAGCGATCGTGAGCTTGCCGCGGAAGAACTTGCGGCACGGATCATCGACTCCGTGAACGCCGGCGACACCGCACGCAACGTGCAGCTTGTGAACTCATGCCCGCCGGAAGATTACCCGGTGCTCGTACTCACGCTCGCGGGCTACCTGGCCGCGCAAGAGGCCGACAACGACCGACTGCATTTGCGGCTCGGGGTACTGACGGGCCAGAACGCAACCCTCGAGACAGCGAACGCGACCCTGTTCGCGGAGAAACGACAGTTACTCGACCGCAATTGCGAGTTGCGTGATCTGCTGAATCGTCGTGCTACTGCAGCACCGAAAACGAAAGCGAAGGTACCCGCATGACGTCGATCACGTTTCGTGTGGACGGTGTGCCCGTCCCGCAAGGATCCAAGAAAGGGTTCGTTGTCGGGAAACGGGCGGTCCTCGTAGACGACAACAAAGACGTGTTGAAGCCGTGGCGCCTGAAGGTTGCCGCGGCTTCTGACATTGGGCACACATTCACTGGGCCGGTGTTTGTTGCGGCGGTGTTCTACATGCCGCGACCGCTGCGGCCAAAGTTCAGCCTGCCTGGCGTGAAGCCCGACCTCGACAAGCTCATGCGAGCTCTCGGGGACGGAATGACAGACGGCGGACTACTCGAGGACGATTCCCGGATCGTCTCGCAGTTCATTCACAAACGGTATGCGAGCGACTCGAACCCGGTCGGGGCGCGGGTACTTGTTATGGAAGCAGGAGAAGAAACATGAGTGACACATTCACAGCCCGCAACGGCCGGAAGATCGAGTGCGACCCGGTGCGCGATGAAACCAGAGTTGTCGAGAACCAGAACAACATGCTCGAAAACTTCGACTACTTGAACTCTCGCGACATGGACGCGTTGCGTGAGTTCTTCCTGCATGAACGCGACAAGGAACTCGGACGGTGGCGTTGGCCGGAGAACCCGGATTATGTGGTGTACCCCTCCGAGGTCTACTTGACACCGCCTGATGCTGGTCTCGTGACGGTGTTCAACGAACGGACAGGGCAGGCTTCGCATTGCCGTCGAGAAAGTGATGGGAGCAGTGGTCATTTCTCTCTTGCCGCTCGCGCCTACTTCGCTGCTCATCCGGAACCGCGCCCCTGGCACGACGCGAAGCCCGGTGAGCTTTGGAGCGTGACAGTGTCGCCCAGCACGCAAGACAACGTGCCAGTCTCAGAACCACTGCCGATGCAGGTCATGCTGGACGATAGCGGAGCGCTGGAAACGCTGTTCTTCGTTCACTGGAACGGGCCAGATTACGAGACTGTCGACGTCGAGTCTCGCCATATCAATTCTGCCGTGCGGCTCTGGCCGGAGGTGAAGCCATGACCGTCCACATCACCCCGCTAGAGCGTGAGGCCACGAAAGCAGCAGCTGTCGTGGCCTTCATCGTTTCATCCGTCATCCTCGCCGCATGGCTTGCAACGGTGATCCTCCACATCACGGGTCAGCCGGTCATCCCGGCGCCCGCACACGGCCTGTTCCCGCTAGGGCTCGCCGCCACTATCGCTGCCTGCTTTGGGTGGGCGCGACACACAACACGAAAGAAAGGCAAGTAGATGCCAGTAGCAAAGATCACTGTCGAAGGCTTCGTCTCGAAGGACCCTGAAACCCGAGACGCAGGACAGCACCGCATCACCACAGTCACCGTCCCCGTCGAACAAGGGCGCATGAAAGACGGCCAGTGGATGCCCGACGTCGACCAGAACGGCCAGAAAATCGTCCACTGGTGGGAGGCCGAGTTCTGGAACGAGCACGGTGACGCCGTAAGCCAGGCGATCACGAAGAGCATGCTGGTCACGATCACGGGGGAGCCGCGGCCGCGCGCCTATTTGAAGAAAGACGGCACAGCTGGCCTCGCAGAGACGATCGTGAACGCGACAGTCGCCCAGGTTGTGCGCCGTCCATCACGCCAGCAGCCCCAGGGCGGCGCAGGACAGTCAGGGTGGGCAACTACATCACCCGGCGGCTTCGGGAGCGCTACAGGCGATCCTGGCGGCTTCGGCAACTTCGGGCCCGAGGAGAGTCAGCCATTCTGATGAGCGACACCATCAAACGGCTCACCGAAGCCCGCGCACTCGCGTGGGACACCCTCGTGCCAGCGTTCGATCACGCGATCGTGCTCGCCGAAGAAGCGGAAGCTCTCGCGGCGCACGCACAGAACGCGGCCCAGGTTGGTTGCGAGCCCGCCTACCTGGCCCTTGTCGTGAAGCTCGCCAACGCTTCACCGGGGCCGCGAGTCGTCCCTGACGGGCCGTTCTGACCCGCTACCCATCATCCGCGCTTCACCCACCGGTGGGTGCTTTCCTTGTTGAGGAGTCAGCTACACACCTGGCTCCTCAACAGAGGCTTCCTCGTCAGAATCTGGCGGCCATTCGCCCATCACTAGCTGGGACGCGGTTAGTACGCGCTTGTTCCAAGCAGCTGCGCCCATCCTCGCGTAGGCCAACTGATCCATGAAGGAGTAAGTCCACACGGACATGTCCCAATGTGAATGCAGAGGCGCCTGCTTGATCGTGGCGACAGCCGAAGAAAGCCAGACACGGAGCTCTTCGTCTTCTGGTTCGAGCGGGTACAAGTCGATTTGGGCCAAAGCCTCAAACTCCAGTTCGCTGACACGTCGACTTTCTTCAGAAGTCTTATCAAGCGGGTTGGAGCTCGGATCCCACTTCTGCTGCTCTAACGCTGCAAACGTGCGCAGCATTGCCAGCGTCACAGCGGCTCTTGACTCCCGTTCAAGCCGCTCAGCTTCAGCGAGACGGTGTTTCTCGTCGCGATCCGAAGCCTCCTCCGCAATCCGAGTCGCTTTCTGGCCATTCCTGGCAGCCACAACAGCGACGACCAGTGAAGTCGCGAATGACAAGAGTGTCGCCGCGATCATCCACACATCACCCTCGTGCGGGCCGAACGTCACTGGGATCGCATCCAACGCTTCAAACATGTCTCGCACTCTATCCAAGATTGGAGGTCGCTTTGGCGATCCTTGCAATAGACCATTTCGCTGGCGTCGGTTGGGGCGTCGCCTGCCACAGACTAAGCATCATCGAGTACGGCGTAGAGATCGCGAAATCAGCGATCCGGCTCCGCGCTGCGAACGGAATGCGCACGATCTACCGTGACGTATGGTCTGGGCTGCGGTTCCCCTGGCTTGTCCCGTTCCACGATCTCTACATCGCCTCCCCACCGTGTCAGACGTTCAGCATCGCGGGTAGTGGCGAGGGCCGCAAAGCACTCGCTCACGTGCTCGAAGCGATCAAAGCGCGCGTCTACAAGGACGTTGAAGCACTGATCGCTCTCGGGGAGAAGCTCGACCCGCGCACGGCGCTCGTGCTCGCCCCGCTCGCGCACATCTGGCAGCATCGGCCGCGACTTGTGGCGCTCGAGCAGGTGCCCGAGGTGATGCCGGTCTGGAACGCGTACGCCGCCGAACTCCGAGCTTTGGGGTACTCGGTGTGGACGGGCATCATGCGTGCCGAGCAGTACGGGGTTCCACAGACCCGCAAGCGAGCGATACTCATGGCGCGTCTCGACGGCAAGGTCGAGCCGCCTGTGCCGACTCACTCGCGCTACTACTCGACCGACCCGGCCCGCCTGGATCCAGGTGTCAAGAAATGGGTGAGCATGGCCGAGGCTCTGGGCTTCGGCCTGGCGTCACGGCCGTCGCAGACGATCACCAGCCAGGCTGACTTGTTTCGATTCGTCGCACGAAAGGCAATGGGAGCAGGCATGGTCGAGCGTCATGGCGATCGACCTGGCCGCACCCTTGACCAGCCAGCCTTCACGATCCGCGGTAACGCAGGCGGTATGGAGCCTGGTGGGTTCGTCTTCCGTGAGGAACTCCGCGATTGGGAGTGGCTTGACGCCCCGGCGACCACGGTTGCGGGGGATCCGCGAATCACAGCCAGGGAACATCACGAGCATGGCGAGCAGTCGGGCACTTCGCTTCGGCTCACCTACATTGAGGCCGCTGCGCTTCAGTCGTTCCCGCCTGACATGTTGTGGCCGGGCAACCAGGGCGAACGTTTCCTCGCGATAGGGAACGCCGTGCCGCCGCTCCTCGCAGAAGCAGTGCTCGGTGCGCTGCTCGTACCACCCGCAGAACGCAACGAATGGGATCTCGCATTCGCCGAGATCGCCGGATAACAAGAGAAAGGATCTCTGATGGAGACCAACGAAGAACTCATCAAGGAAGCGCGCGACTATGCGCTGGCCCTCCATTCGAGCGTGCATGTGCGCCACACGGGAGCCGAGCTGATCGACAAGCTCGCTGACGCGCTCGAAGCCGCCACCACCGAATGGGAGTACGGCGTTGCGCTGGCAGAAGGGTGGATAGCCAAGCCGCGGTATCCGACCGCAGCGGCTGCCTCAGATAAAGCTCGGGAGTGGTCAATGACAGCCGCTGTTGTGGGGCGCCGCAAGGCTGGCCCGTGGCTCCCGGCAGAAGGAGAGGCCGAGTAGTGCGTGTCCAAATCTCTGAGACGACACCGACGCCAGCGCATGCCGTGAAATGCGGCGACCGCGTGCGCGAGCGCGGCACGGGCGAGGTTCGTGAAGTGGTCGGTCTTGGCGGCACGATCACGCGCCGCATCTTCACTCTCGATGACGGCACCTATCTCGAAGCTGGCGTGCTCGACACGATGTTCGTCGCCCGCGCTGACCTCGGCACAACGAAAGGAACGAACGATGATTGACCCGACACCCGAACAGATAGAACGCGAGTTTGCGAATTGGCGGAATTCCGAGATCGATCAAACTGGAACGTTGCCAACTGGGTACGAAATGTTCCGTGCCGCCTACAATTTGGCGGCATCGGCAGTAAGCGGCCGCCACGATCATATTGAAGATGGGAGCTCGTACCTTGATTGCATTGCTTGCGGTGCCGCAATTTCGATGACTAACCCATCACCCGAACAGATCGAAGCTGCGGCAATCGCGTTCACATGTGAGACGCGAGATGAGTGGGATCGGTCACCGGAGACATACAAGCAGATGATCCGTGAGGACGCGCGTGATGCTCTCGTGGCTGCTGCTGGTGCCGCACCACAGGAGCTCAGCGACAAAGATTCAGAGGCACTTAAGGCCGCGGCTCAGTCATACGCGCACAGGTTTCAGCGAGGAGCAGATCTGGGACTGTATGTACAGATTCGGAACATCCCAGGGATCGTTGTTGAGTGGCTGCGGGGTGGTCAGCAGTGAGCGACTTCACGCCAACCACTGACGAGGTGCGCGACTCTCTCGTGTACCTGAACAAATACCACGCTAAACATCACGGCGACGTTGACCTGCTGGTTGTCGGTTCTGAGACAGCGGCGCAGTTCGATCGCATGATCGCTGAGGTTGAGCGTGCAGCCGCAGAGAAAGCCTGGGACGAAGGCGAACAGGCCGGGTACGAAGACGCGCTAGGTGAACAGCGGGGCATCGGGCCACAAGAGAGCGCACGTAACCCGTACCGACGAAACGAAGGAGAGGCGTCGTGAGATCACTCAAGGAAATAGCTGACGCCCTGTGGGCAGAGGCTTCAACACTGAAGCAGACCGACCGAGGATCGTACGACGCGATCTCAGCCCTTGCGGGCGAAGTTCACGAGCACTGGGACCGTTTGAAAGAGGCAGTCGGACCCGACGAAGGAGAGAACGAATGAGCGCGGACACCCAGTATGAGAACTTTGTCGGGCAAGAGCTTGCGAACTATGCAGACGGCGAAGGCGACATGGCGCATGACGTCCTAGCCCGCATACAGGAACGCTGGATCCGCATGTTTGGCGAACTGCCCGAAAGTGAGTGGTCGTGACCGCCCCTGATGTGCGTACCGCCGCACAAGCAATGCGGCAGGCTAAGCGCCAGGTACGAACGAAAAGCTATCTGCGTCTGTAAATGACGCGTCGAAGTTGTCGCATTTAGGGTCTGGGCAGTGGATGGGCACTAGCTCGCTGCTCCCGTCGAATCTGCGGGAAACCGCTTTCGCGCCGCAGGCCTTGCATTCGAAATGAGTCATGTCGCTCACCTTACCCAGGTGGGCGGCATGACGGGAAGCCTCAACGAAGCAGGAGCCACCAAATGCCAAGAGCCGCGACAGCAACAACAGCGACAATCGCGACGACTGCCCCAACCCGGTTCTCAAGATCGACCTTGCGGTTGTGCTCCCGCACCTCCGCGTTGCGCTTCTGCACCTTCTGGTTGTGCTTCTGAATACGGATCCGTTCAGGGCACGTAGTCCCTTCCCGATGACGCGTTGTGGGACAGGTGGGCTGGTACTGACACATGAGCACCACCATAGCCAAAGCAAGTTCATAGCTGAAGGTCGGGTAGCCTGAGGCCATGCTGCGTGCCACGATCCGTCTCATTGAAACCGTCGAGCTTGAAGCGTCGGGGGAGTCGCTCGAGGAAGTGCACGCACAACTCGAGGCGAGCCGCTTAGTGAGACTGTCTCCGGCGGCCTAACAAACGTCCCCAACGCTCCTCTGCATGTTGTTTGGGTCCCGGCCAGGTAATCCTGCTTATCGCTTCCCGTTCTGATTGGCAGTGTTTCAGAACGATCACAGGGCGGCGCAAAGACAGCGAAAGGCAGGGCCGAAAGAAATCTGACGGCCCTGCCTTCCCCTAGCTCAGCAGCTACAGAACGAGAATGTTAGCTGCCTGCATCCCCCTCGGGCCGCGCTCTGCATCGAAGCTAACCTTCTGGTTCTCTTCGAGGCTGCGGAAACCTCCACTGTTGATGGCGCTGAAATGCGCGAACAGGTCTGCGGTGCCATCATCAGGTGAGATGAAGCCGAAACCCTTGTCGGAGTTGAACCATTTGACGGTGCCTGTGGCCATGACGTCGTTCCTTAATTGTCTGGGATCACGAATGATCAGAATCTGCAAAGGAATCCCCTGCAGAGATGATGCGGATTATCGGTACGCGCGAGCCCGCATCGGCGCTACGCGTGAGGGGCGGTGAATCAAATACTGCCCAACCATGCGGTTGAGCTTTCAAGTCGGTCCGAGATAGCTCGGCAGAAACGCAACTTCCTGTGCCCCTCCGATAGACACTACACCACGGAGTGAAGTGTCTATCGGAATATGACTACTTACGGTTGTTCAAGAGTGCCGCCGCAGACTTATTCTTCTCTCGCTTCGCGGCCTTCTTTTCTTTCGCCGTCGTTGCTGCTGGCTTCTTAGCGGCCTTTTGGCCTCGATCTTTGGACATCGTTCTGCCCTCATTTCCGGGTTTAATTACCCTTTGCTGACCATAGCGGCTTCACCTCTGAGCCGCCAGCGAGTGCGTGAGTCGGCGGCGCGAGCTGCTGCCGCCGCGAGGAGCCTAGCGGCGCCCGTATTGGGCGCTGACGGGGCAGTCGAAAGGGTCCCGGGCGGCTAGGCCGACTCTATTTAGATAGTCGATAACAATCGCATACGATCGCCACAACGATGTCTCCGTGTAGGGAACCTCAAGGGTTTCGCAGTGTTCCATGACGATCTCTCGAGCGCGGGCCAGATGAGGCCTCGCCATGCTGGGGAACAAGTGATGTTCAACCTGATAGTTCAGGCCGCCCATAAGCCAGGTTGCCCACCAGCCGCCGCGAATGTTGCGAGAGGTGCGAACTTGCTTAGTGAAAAAGTCGAGTTTTGCGTCGTGCGCTATGACTGGCATTCCCTTGTGGTTTGGCGCAAACGAGGCGCCCATGTAGACACCGAACACTGCTAGTTGCACACCTGTGAATGCAAAGGCCATGCCAAGGGGCAAGAAGATAAAAACGGGGGTGTAAAAAACAGCGAATCTAGTAAGAATGATCCCGAGCTCGACCCAACGTCCTTTCACAGGTTCCCGACTCAACAGATGTCGGAAGCTGTGCAAATGCAGGTTCAAGCCTTCGAGCGTCAGCAGGGGGAAGAATAGCCATCCTTGGCGGCGAGTTATCGCGCGACGCAAGCCCCGCGCCTGCACAGCATCCTCTTCGATGAAGGAGATCGTATCTACGTCGATATCGGGGTCCTTTCCCACCCGATTCGGATTGGCGTGATGCCTCGTATGCTTGGAGTCCCACCACGAATAACTCATGCCGATCGAGCCCGCAAGAAACCTTGCCAGCCGGTCGTTTGCCGGCCCAAGAGTGAGGATCTGTCTGTGGGCAGCTTCGTGGGCCAGAAACGCGATTTGGGTGAAGATTATGCCGAAGGCGCCGGCGACGAGGAGCTGTAGCCAGCTGTCTCCAAGCAGCACAAATCCCGTGATCGCGCCGCCGAGGGCAACGACAATTGCGATGCCGACGACGGCGTAGAACCATGGCGCTCGACGAAGAAGTCCGGACTCGCGGACCACTTCAGAGACGCGCGTGTACGCCTTGGCTATCGGAGGGAAATCGTCCTTGGATGCCCTTGTAGGGCGGAGTGGACCAAGCCCAGACTTTTCAATGAATGTGGTACTCGACATTTGGGTACCTGCTTCCTTTGCGCGCCCATAGGGCAGCTGATGGAGCCACAGGCAAGTGCCGATCGCTGGTTCCCACGGTACTTGACAAAGCATAGGATTCAGTGTGCGTCGACGGCGAATCTGATTTGCGCAAGCATGAAGGCTTTATTCGGCCCGGCCCGTCGACCGCCGTTGTGTCGGCAGAGGTGCCTGAAGGCGTGACGCGAGTAGATCATGCCCTCCGTACTTCACAGGCTGCGCGTCAACGTCCAATCCAGCTGCACACAGATACGGGCGACGCCTTCCTGTGAGTCTCGTTTTGGTGGGGCGAAGAGGCGTATGGTTGCGACATGTGGGCACTAATCATCATCTTCCTCGTTCTGTGGGCAGTTTTAGCCATCGTTGGGTTCGCGCTTAAAGGTCTTCTTTGGCTCGGAATCATTGGCATTGTGCTGTTTGTAGGCACACTGCTGCTCGGCATTGTCCGCCGCAGATCGTCTAAGCCACCGACGGGTTAGAGGCGCTCGCATTGCTCCCCTCAACCTGACGGGGCGACTCTTGGCGTCTGGCCAAGCTTTCTTCGGAGAAGAAAATGAACACTGAACACGAAGCATCTCTCCCGCTAGGGCTAAGATCGATCCTCATTGACTCCCTTCCTGCTGAGCTACTTACCGACGCTGCCCCCTCCCACTACACGGTTGAAGCCGTCTTCAACCGTCGTGTTACGGAAGGAGAATCTCGAGTACTCCTTGGCCCCGAGAGTCTTCGCAAGCTTCAAGAAAGCGGCTATCCCGAGGTGAAGCTCGGAGTCTCTGACCGAAGGCTCAACATCGAGAACACGACCTTGGAAGAACTCAGAGACGGGCTCGCAAGCGTGTTGACGCAAATGCTCGCGGAGATAAGCGGCGAGAGCGAACGGAAACAAGCCGTCGCCGATCAGCGCCTCAAAGAGCATTTAGAAAATGAGCGTCAACGGCTCGAATCCGTGACGGAACTAGCGAGATCGGTTGTCTTCTCTTCGCCGACTGAAGTGAACCATTCTCACGCTGGGCCCGAGCCGACACTCTCTGATCGAGAAGAGATAGCGAACTGGGTGGATGAAGGCGGATCACGGAAAGGCTGACGAGGTCTCCAAGAAATAGAGGTGTCGATCGCCCGCGAGATCGATCTGTCCATGTCCCGTGATCGGCAGCTCTTCTCCGACAATGTACCCCATCTTCTGCTTCCAGCAATGTCGCCCGAATAGATCCAAACGACGCGTCATCTCGCAGCACGACACCCTCGAAGAAGCCAACGCATCCGTACTGTGGGACCTCGAGAAGGTCAACGCCGCAGGGCGAACCCGCGTCGGCCCACCCAACGGCACCAAACCCGCCCAGAAATGACGAAAACAGCCCCCAGTAAGCCCGCACCTCCATCACGGAGGAAGCAGGCTTACTAGAGGCTGTTGGTGTTTTCGCGCGGAACCAGAAAGTCAACTCTTTACAAGTCGGCCGGACCGGTATCCCCACTCGCCGAAACTAGAGCTACCACGTTCCCTGCACCTTTCAATAGGATCACCATATGCAGGACACAAGCTTCCAACGTCTCCCTGATGACATCCAATACTTTGTCCTTGCCGCACTCGAAGACGAGATCGCTCAGGCAGTCAAAGCTCGCGACGAAGGATACGCGCAAGGGCGGCTCTCTGTGGAGAAAAAGAGGCAGCTTGAAACCGCGGTGACCAGGACGGAAGCGCTGGTGGACTCCTTGCTTGGCGTGTCCGAAACGTTTGGTTCCGTAGACCCCGTCACATAAACACGAATAGCCCCCGTGCTCAACTCCCACATCGGGAGCGGGCACGGGGGCTATTCGTGTTTCTAGGCCGCGTAGCGAGGCTCGTAATGCGGGCGAGCAGAGCTGCCCAGCAACACCTTCTCAATGTTCGGCCAACGATCACCAAGCCACTGAGCCGCCTTCTGATAGAACAGGATCACCGCGGCCGTAATAACCGCCTGCACGAGCGCGGGCGCCGAAATGGACGCGTACCCGGCATCCTTGAAAACGCCATCCACCCACGCGAACACGTCAGCGACAGTCGGGATCGCGGCAACAAGACGCACGATCAGCACACCAACGAGGGCGGCAACGAACGTACGGACAGACTGAATATTCATGAGGTCTCCTTACCCTGTGATTGTCTTCACGACGGCGGCACCAATGACTGTCACGACGACCCCAACCACGATCCACTGAGCCGCAAGCTGAGACTCGATCTTTCGAAGCCGCTCACCATGGTTATCGAGCCTCGAGTTGATGGCGACCATTTGCTCGACAGCACCAATGACTTTGTCGAGTTTCGTGTCGGTCTCAAGTACCTTCTTGTAGATCTCAGGGAGCGTGACAATCACTCCCGGTGCTTCATCGCTCATGCGTTAGGGATCGCGTTCAGGTCCGCAGCCGCGACGCCGGCGACGTGGAGCTTCACTCCCTGCCCCTCGAGGGCGCGAAGCGAGTTCCATTCGGCCTTCTTGATGAGGCGCTTGCGGCCGTTCTCCTGCAGCGCGTACACGCTGCCCTGCGAGCCCTTAGCCTTGTCGCGAATGTATCCAATGACGTTCATGTCTTCGTCTTCTTCCTGCCCAGAGGGCTTTGAGGTGTTCGGTTTGGCCGGCGTCTTGAGTGCCTTGTCCGCGTCCGCAGCGATACCGGCGAGCTTCGGGAACAAGTACGGGCCAGGGCACGCGGTTGCGGCGAACTCCTTATGACCGCGCACGCGCGACGCAGCGACGCTGCCCCACTTGTAGCGGCGAGCAATGTCGGCGATGAGCTCAGTGAGTTTCGCGATCGCCTTATCCGATACGCGCCACTCAGGCGCATTCGTGCTGTTCTGCACCTCGACAGTGATAGACGGCGCATCAATCGCCTGCCCGCCCGAGGTCCATGCCCGGAACTCCTCAGGCACCTGCGATTTCAATGTGCCGTCCGAGTACAGGACATAGTTCGCGGACGCGTCACGGCTAGGCGAAGCCAGCGATGTGTCGCCGCCGGACGTGCCCGCCCAATGGTGAACGATCACTCGAGACACCTTGTCGTTGCCGCGCTCGCTGTATTTCTTGTGATGCGGCAGAGACCCCGCCGCAAGCTTGGAGACAGTCATGCGTGCTCCTTCCTTAAATGAGAAGAGCCCCACCTATTCGGTGGAGCTCGGGGTATCTGGTGCCGGGAAGTCGTCTGGATCGCCGTCCGGTTCGGGAATGATGGGCTCTGGCTCTGGCTTTGGCTCTGGCGCGCCGCCAATAAGGCGAGCTACGGCCGCAACGACAGCGGCGTCAGAAATGTCGCCCTCGACGCGCACGGACTCCCAGCCAGGCGTTACAGCAAGAGTCCAGGCGTTTCGCTGTGCCCACTCGCCCGGCTGCTCCACGCCAGCACGCGCCGCCGCCGCGGCACACCTAGCAATCAGTGATCTATCTTCGGCAAGCTGTGCCTGCCTCAAAAGTTCAGACATGGTTTAACCCTCCTCATGTCTCGGTCGGCTTTACGATCTCCCACAAGAACGTGAGTTGCTGAGCCGACGAGTTGCCAACTTGCGTGAACCTGACGCTCACCGTCGTTGATGTCAAGCCCGACGTTGCGCCTGTCTGCGAGATCGAGCCGAAGCCGTTGCCGACGTTCAGGCACGTCACCCTGACGTAGCTTCCCGACGGAACGGGCACGGGGATGACGAAACTGAACGACGCGCCGTACACCTGAGAGGTGCCGATCATCGAGAGCGCGCCCGTGTTCTGGGTGACAACGCCAGTCTTGCGCGGCTCGCCGCCAGCGCGGCCCAGGATGATGTCACGCCGGTAAATCCGCTGGCACCATACCCGGTCACCAACCGCGAGTCCCGTAGCAAGCCTGTCCGGTGTGCCTGCGATGGGTTCGGCCTGCCCGTCGTACCGGATCATGAGTGGTGTGACCGAGGTCACGACCGCCCACCCGAATGTGGGCTGCAAGTCGAGGCGGGCTTTCAAATCGAAGATGATCTCTTTCAGCCGGTCCAAGCTAAATTGCATTGGTGCGCCTCCACTCAGCGTCTACCCACGAGTCGAGGGCGAATCCGACCGTCATGTTCTGCACTGTGAGACGTGCCGAATAGGCGTCGTGTTCGAACCAGACCGCATCGTTCGGGTTGAGGTATACGAGCTCGTGTTTCACCTTGAGGTGTTCGACTGCTGAGGTGGCGTCAAGGAGTCGTCGTTGTGCGAGCTGGTTGAAAACGCCCTGGTCGGCACCTTCTACGCCTTCTTCGGTGCGGACGATCCACCTGCCACGGTTCTGGAACGAGAACGGTGACTCAGGGTCTGTATTTTCTGCCACGCCCACGAGAGGTAGCGCTTCATCTGAACCCTGTCCGACGACCACGAACCGGTTTGGAATAGACGCAAGGTCTTGGTCGCGTTGCCAGTCCGCAGAGTGAATCGCTTGAGCACCCTTCAGGAATGAGTACGCGACCGGCCTGTCTGCTGGATCCAAATACGGCTCGATGCGGAACTGTCCTGAGCCGTCACACCAGAGCGACCAATACCCGGCCGCGTCGAGCAGCTCGTTCACGATCGTCAGCTTCGAGATGCCTGCATCCCACGACTGCGGGTTCGCGAGCGTCTTATCTGACGGCGTGACCGCGATACGTTCCTCACCCGCTGACCGGATGATCGACACAACCGCGTCGATGATGTTCGCACCCTTCGCGAGAGAGAAGGAATCCGGGAACGCATCCTCGTCAACCACAGACGTCTTCGGAAGCAGGCCGACACTAAACGTCCTGCCATGCCCGGTGTAGGTTTCGTTTGGTGACGACAGCAGCATCGTCGCGATCGGGCGTGCTTCCACACCAGGAACACCGGGGTCGTACACGGACTGAACTCGATGTTTGAGCCAGTCAATGCCGCGACCCCGGTCGTCCAGCTCGAGTGTCCCGTGCCCGCCAAGCCTGGTGAGCGCTTGCAGGGTGACAGAGCCACCTGTCACCCCATCAAGCGCCCCAATCGGCTCATCGGACTCATTGAGGAGGTGATGCGACCAGCGCGGACGCCTTGCCTTATTCAGCATCAGTCCCTCCTAGTGTTCGGTTTCGGTGAGTTGGAACGAGAAACCCCACAGCATGTGTGCGTGTCTCTCGAGCTGTACTGTTCCGAGTGCGCCGTAGATGTGGCGTCCGTCCGGGTCACGGTAGAGGTGTACAGGCGCCGGGTCTGATACGAGGTCTGCGAGGTCCTCGGGCGAGTGCTCGTCGGTGATGAGGGTGCCCCCATAGTCGAGAGTTCTCGTGACTGCTTCGCCAGCGTGAGCAACTGGAGTTGCCCGGCCGGCGTACTGCCTAACGACGCGCTCACGGCCCGCAGTGATGGTCACTGCTGGGTCGTAGGGGAGTCGTTGCGCCTGTGTAAATCCGTCGCCGCCCGACAGCCAGACGGCCGGGGAATCCGCCTCGACCTCGTGGACAACGACCGAAGCCGCATCTTCCGCTGAATACGTCGTCACCCTGTACCGGGTGACGCCGTTCGATACCGCCTCGGGATCAGTCTGCGTGACCGGCAGTTCAGAGGCTTCGATGAACGGAAACCAGGTTAGGCCGCCGTCAACCGAACGCTCAACATCGACTCGAACCGCCGGCGGCGTCATGCTGAGTGTCGAAGTCGAGTTATCAATCTCTCCATCCCACGCAGCCCCCATCCACGCGCCGAACAGGTAGACGAGCCCCGAAGCGCCATTGAACGACGGACCGTTGTAGCGCCCCTCGAACCAGCCGGGCAGTGTCCACCACACGTCGCCGGAGCCGAGCGTGCCGCCGTGCCCGAACACGACTGTATTCGTGCCGGTAAGAGCGGTGTATTCGAGACGCATTTCCTCGGCGCCTGGCCGGTTCGAGCCGCCCGTTGCCTGCGTCGGCGCGTCAACCCTGATACCGAGGTACGTTGCGGCGATAACTCCGGTCAGCTCGGATTCCTGGTGACGTGTGCCGAGGATAACGCCGCCCTGCCGCAAATTGGCCGGCAGCGTGAGCTGCGCGTAAGACCAAGCATCGGACGCTTGCGTATACCGCTGCGTCGGAACCAAGCGCATAGCAGGCACCCCGTCCACACTCGACACGATCGCGACGAGCCGGCGCGGCGACACGCCTCGAACCTGCTCGCCTTCCAGCACCGACGCAGACGCTCCCACGTCGCCGGTCCAGCGGCCGCGCATGTCAGGATCAGCTCCGCCGAGCGGCGACGACCCATGGAACAGCAGCGGCGGGCATGGTGCGAGCACGAGACTCACGCCATCCAGCACCGTTACGCGGCTACCGGCCGGTATGCCGGCGCCACCAGCGCGCACGTTGATCGTGATGTTTGTTGCCGTCGCCGGCGCCTCCCACACGACAGAGAACACGCTCTCTTCTCCCGGCCCAAGAACCAGCAGATCGTCCCGAAAGTAGATGTGATTCTGTGTGTCCGCAGCATCACGCCACGACAGGCCAGGGCCAACATGCATGACCGTCTGCCCATCGTTCCGAATCGCCATCGTCAGCCGCAACTGCTCGCCAGGCGAAACGTCAATACGTCCGGTCCACAGCGCCGACGATCCGCTACCAACAGGCGCATCTAGCGTTCGGGTGATTCCGTCCACCGTCGATGCTTGCGAGCCGGCAGGCCCGAACCAGCCAGCAGTCGAACCCGAAGGCATCGACCACGGGTTGCGGTTCCGGTACACCTCAGACCAGGAGCCATTGCCAAGAAAACGCGGGTTCGTGTAGAAATTCGTGACCGATGGCAGCTCGGCGCCGCGCCCGTCGCTCACTTCCAGCGTCGCCGAGCCGCTCAACTCGTCCCACTCGCCGAACACGATACCCGGCGCAGCAGGCGGAACAGCCACATAGAACCACTGCTCAGCCGGGAATGACCAGACATCGCCGGTCGCGGCCCGCACCTGCACGCTGTACTGAACATTGTCGAGCACCTTTGTGGAGAACTCGACACGCGCCGTCGCGCCCGTGCCCGTCTTGCGTTCAAGCTCGCCGTCAGGGCCGAACAGTGCCGCCTCCCAGGCAGACTGCGGGCGGCCCTGCGGCTGCGACCACGTCCACTCTCCGGCGACCGTGCGACGCGTCCACAGATCATCCGGCGACGTGATCGCGACGCCCGGCCGGTCGATGACCGTCACCGTAGCAATCGCCGACCAAGGCCCGAAGTCTGGGTGCGCACCCTTTGTGCGAACCTGCCACTCATAATCGCCGGCGTCGAGGAGCTGCGTATGCTGCTCAGCCGTGACCGACTGTGACGCGCCCCACGATGTCGCGCCCTTCGCGCGGCGTCGGAACTCCGCTACCGTCTGCTCGGACGAATCCACCGGGCTGTGTTTCCACGTAAACCGGGTGAGGTCATCCGATACTGACAGGCCGCCGTTCGGGCGCAGGTCAGTCGGCGCGAGCGGCGGCGACTGCAACTGCACCACATTAGATGCCGACGACCATGGCGACACGAGTGAGCCACGTGTGGCCTGCACCGTATATTGGTGCGTCTGCGCCGGGTTCGGGCTCGTGTGAGTCCACGGCAACGACACCCCGGTTGCGACCGTTGTCGACCCGTCGCGCACGTTGTACGCGGTCGCGTTCGCCGGCTTCCCCGACGCGTCGACACGGATGTTGTCACCGACGCGCGTAGCCGTGATGCCAGTTGGCGCGAGCGGTGACGTGTACACCGTTGCCGTGTTCGACCAGCCCGACTGGCCCGACCCACCGATACCAGCAACGCGGTACTCGTACTTGTTCCCGGCCTTCGTGCCCGTGTCCGTCCACGTGTACGCGTTGCCCGAGACGCGTGCGACCTGCGCCCACGATCCGCCGTTGATGCGGCGCTGCACGACGACCGCCGTATAGGTCGAGTTCCTCGTCCAGTTCAGACGGTGCGACGTGTCCGAGTTGCGAGCGATCGTGAGCCCGGTTGGCGTCCGCGCATATCGCGGCGGAATCTTCACAGTCAGCGTAGAAGTCGTTGTGCCGAAGAAGTGATAGGCGGTGACCGTGAACGAACGCGTCTGCTGTGCGTCCGTCAGCGCGACTGAAGTGCCGCCGGTGGACACGATCGCAACTCGAGTTCCGGCCGAAAGGTTGTAAGCCTGCCCAGCCGAGCCCGAGCCCCACGCACCAGACCAAGCCTTGGTGCCGTTGTAGTACTGCGAATACGGCGCAACCGACATGAAATATGCCGTCGCCTTGATGACCACGGAAGTCGTGCCCTGCGAGACACCCGAAACCGAGTACACCCACTGGATCTGCCCGTGGTTTTGGACCGCACCGTTTGAAGTTGCCATCTGGCACCCCCTGCAAACACGAGAAGGGGCACCCCAAAGGAGTGCCCCTTCTCAACCAAAAAGAGTTAGCGGCGACGACCAAACGTCGACGCAAGACTGCCGTCAGAAACAGCGCCAGCACGCTCACTAAAAACGTGACTGGACTGCTCACGGATGTACCCGCGCAACGGCGTACCGTCATCAAGGACCAGCTCAAACCGGGCACCATCACGGAACCCGCCACCACCAGCAACCATCCGGTCAAACTCGGTAGCAGTGAACACCGGCTCAGGACGACCCGACTTGTTATTCACCAACGACAGGCCAGGCTGCAGCCAGCCCCCGTTGTCATACAGCAGGGGAGTGCCGCCACCGATCGACAGCAGGTCAGTCGCCCACTCGACCATGTTCTTCACGCCCTGAGACATCAGCCCGCCAGCAGCGTCAATCCACATGCCGCCGCCAGGGAATGCCTTCTTGAACGCCCCCGTCGCGAAGTCGAAGAGACCGTCGATGATGCCAAACAGCGGCTTCACGCCGTTCGCGCCCGACAGGTAGCCTGTCGGGTCGACCGGGTTGCCGTTCTTCAGCACCTCCCAGTGAAGGTGCGGGCCCGTCGAATTGCCGGTCGAGCCCTCGTAGCCGACGACCTGGCCGGCCTTTACCGACTGGCCCAGCTTCACGGCTACGTTCGCGAGCATGTGCGCATACCGCGTGGACAAGCCACCACCATGCGCAATGTCGACCATGTTGCCGTAATTCACGTGGTAGAACTGCTTCGAAACGACACCCGCCGCGGCCGCCTGCACCGGAGTGCCCTGCGGCTTCGCGAGGTCGATACCCGTATGTCCCGGGTATCCCATCCAAGGTGTCGTCACGACAGCGCCAGGCAGCGGGTGAACCATGCCACCCTTCGCGAGGCCTTGCCCGATCGCACCAAACTTTGCCCTGACAGCAGAAACGCCGCCAGAGTTTCCGGCGGCGTTCAACGCATGCACGAAGCCCGGCCCGAGGCCCCGGACCACTTCTGGCACAAGGACACCTTCGCCAGACCTCATAGGCATCAGCACGTCGTCACGCTTCGCGGACATATACCCGGGAAGGACGCCGCCGCCAGCGAAACCCTTCGGCAGTGACACCTTTGAGAGGTTCACGCCAGGGATCTTGTTCATCGTCCCGATGAGGCCATTAATGACTGTCTCGACGACGAACCGGACGGGCTTCTTCGCGATCTCCTTGATCGCCTCCCAGGCCGTCTTAATGCCGTCGCGGGCGGCCTCGAACGCCTTTTTCGGGTCACTCTTCACGATCCGGACCATCGTGTCGATGACCGGCTTGATGCCGTTCTTCCAAACACTGTCGATGACAGCTTTGATGCCGTTCCAGACTGGCGCGATCACCGTGTCACGCAGCCAGGTAAATACCGGGCCGAGCGTGTTCTTGATGATCGCCCACATCGCATCAAAGACAGGCTTGATAAACCCAACCCATACCGATCGGATGATTGCACCGATGAAGTTGAACACGGGCTGCACTGCGTTGGTCCATAGCCACGAAACAATGTTCCCGATGACCACGAAATATGCCCGGATCAGACCGAAATATGGCTTCACGATCGTGTTCCACAGCCAGCCAACGATCTTCCCGATCGCATCGAACACCGGCTTGATGAGCGCCTCGTACGTGCCGACAAAGATGCCGCCGACGACCGCGAACGCGAACCCGATGAACTGGAAAATCGGCTGAAGAATCGTCTGCCACACCCAAGTCGCGACTGCTGCAAGCCCGTCAAAAACGGGCTTGAGGATCGTTTCCCATACGGTCTTAAAGAAGCCAGAAACGTTCGCCCAGGCCTCGCCAAGGAACCGCGTGAACTCCGCCCAGACCTTTTTGCCTGTGGTCGTCTGTGTGAAGAAGAAGACCAAGCCAGCAACTAGCGCCGCTATCGCCGTCACCACAAGCATGACCGGGTTGGCGTTCATGACCGCGTTCAGCGCGGTCTGCGCCGCCGTGCCGGCTTTGGTCGCCGAGACCCACTTCATGACGCCACCAGCAAGGCCAATGGCCGCCATCGCAGAAGACGCAGCATTGAACGACACGATCGATGCCGTTGCAACGCCGACTGATACGGCCAACGGGCCGAGCCAGCCGGAGTTGTCACGCATCCACGCCCAACCGGTCTGAACCTTGTCGAGAGCCTCCTTCATGCCAACACCGATTGCGTCTACAACTGGCTCAATATGGGTAGTCGCTTCGTCCAACCACTTAGTGATGTCCTGGAACAGTGGACCAATGAGAGGGAAGATGTCCTCGAGGATCTTCGCGCCTAAACGTCCGAGCGCCGCCATCATGTTGTCGAACGCCCCGGTGGTGGTGTTCCCCATCTCGGCGGCAACAGTTCCAGCAGCAGCCTCCGCCGCCTTCGAGAACACCTCGAACGAAACCTTGCCCTCAGATGCGAGCTTGAACACCTCGCCAGCAGTGACGCCCATCTGCTTGCCGAGCTCGGCATAAATCGGGATGCCTTTGTCGGCGAGCTGCCCGATGATGTCGTTTTGTACGCCGTTCGCCTGGGTAGCGGCCTTGTTGAAGATCGCGCCCATTTCATCGAAGCCGACACCAGCAGCAGCCGCGTTATTTGCGATCCGCTTCAGATGCGTTTCGAGCTCTTTGCCAGGCTTGATCTGTGCGGCCATTGCGCCGCCGGCGACGGTCGCCGCGTCCCCGAGGCCGAAAGCAGTTCCCTGCACCGACATGAGCGCGTTGTCCATCGCTTTCGCGACAGTCTTCGAGTCGTGCCCCAGGCCACGCATCTTGGCCTGCGCAGTCTCGATAGCTTTGAGACGGCCGAAGCCCTTAACCAGCGCAGCGCCAAGAACGGCAGCGACGCCAGCGCCGGCGAGCTTCAAGGACTTCTTCATCCCATCGGCGAGCTTCGCCCCCATCTGGGATCCGTAGGACCCTGTGTCGACAGAACCAAGTTCCTTGCCGATGTCTCGCTTGATGCCAGGGGCTTTGACTGTGAGCGCAACGTAAGCGCTCGCGATTTCAGCACCAGTAGCTGCCATTCGATCACCTCTATGAGTAGGCTGTGGATATGACTGAGGGCATGGCCGCAGAGGGCTACACAGGCACCGTCGACCTCGCAGAAGGAACTGCGACCATCACGCACAATTGGCGAGGGCGAGTGCATGGAGGGAAAGCCCCGCGAGTGATCGATCTGTCGGCAGTTCAGCGCGTGGACTTCCAACCGGCAGCGCTGATGACCAATGGCCACATCCGGTTTGCGGTGCCAGGTGAGACGCACGAGACAACCACGATGGATAAGAATTGTGTAATCTTCACGAGGAAGCAGCAGCCAGCGTTTGAGGCGATTCGCGACAAGGCTGTTGCGGCTTTGAACGATAGGAGCAGCACGCAATTGGCGGACGTTGAAGCTGCTGTTGCTGACGCAGCAGCAGAGGCTTCAGCAGCGCGCCGGAAGACTATGGTTGCGACGTATGACAAGCACAAAGTCATCGGAGGCTTCTACCGCTCCGGACTACTTGCAGGCGGCAAAGACGTTGCCGGCGCAACTGCGGTGTTCGAGTCAGGGGCGGACCGGTCCCGACCTACCCTGACCAGGATTGGGGCGGGAGCGATCATCGCTGGCCCGGTTGGAGCGATCGCCGGCGGCCTGTTCAAGAAGAACAAGTCAAAGTGCTACATCACGATTGAGTTTCCCGACGGTCAGGCCGCAATCATCGAAGGCCCCGCGAAGGATGAAACAAAGATGCGCAAGTTTGCCGCCACGCTGAATACAATCGCCGCTTCCTAGCTCTCTCGCAGCGCCCGAATTAGGGCGAGCCGGTCAGCGTCAGAAAGCCTCTCGCCAGGCTTCGGTTCAACGAACGCGCGAGCCGTGTACCGGTGCGGTGACGGCGTGACACGGAACTTGTCGCCCGCCCGAGCCGACATGCGTCCAGCCTCTGCATTCACTTTCGATTGGACAGGCTGGGACCGCATGAGCTTGTTGAGCTGACGCAAATTCAGCTTGATCTTCAGGTCTTTACTCATGCGGTCCTCCTAGCCTCGCCAGTTCGCGGCGGCAGCCTTCACCCGTGCGATGTCGTCACGGTTCTTCTTCGCCACCTCTGCAGTCTCACGAAGAGACACAGGTGGCGAAGGCGGGGTAGGTTTCTTGCTCGAGTTCGCGGCAACAAGCACGTACTCGATGCGGCGAAGTGTTTCATCCTCGGCAGTGATCGCACCCCAGCCGCCAAACCACTCGAACACCGAACTGCCGCGTGGAAGATGCGCGACAAGATCCGCGACCTCAAGCGCGGACAGAGCGCCCGCCTCAGCCCGCTCAAGAGATACCCCGTAGTAACGAAACAGGTCAGCAGTGACCCGGCCGCGGCACTCTCGAACGAGCGAGGCGAGCAGGATTAGTTTCCCGCGTCGAGCGCCTCGAACAGTTCCTTGGTAATGTCCTGGATCTTCTCCGAGTCACACCAGCCCTCAGCCTCGATGATGTTCTCCACGATCTGATCGTGCGCTTCCTCACCAAGCAGGAAGTCGAGTATCTCACCAGCAGCCGACATGTCGCCCTTCTGCGTTCGTCCGATCATGCGGACCATCCGCCAGTCCTTGTACATGCGACGCTGGATCTCCACGTCAACGCCGTAGAAAGCCAGCTTCACCAAGTCGGTATCGGCGGGCTTGCGATCCTGCGGCTTGGCGGGCGAGCGGTCACGCGTGGAGAGCGCCGCCTCGGCATGCTCGATCTGAGCGTCTCGAGCTTCGAGTTCGCGAACCTTTGCTCGCAGTTCGTCCAGCTCATCCGCCTCGAGTTCTGCGGGCGAACGGTCAGTGGTTTCAGTCATGGTGACTCCATTTCTTGGAAAGTATGTGCGTGACTCTGGGGGAGTAGGTGGGGCGCGGAGTCACCACGCGCCCCACCCGTTTGTTACGGCGTGACCGTTTCCAGGTACGAAGCCTGGGTAGTCATCACCGAGTCCTTGCCGATGACCTTCACCGTCATCTCGAAGCCCTCGCCGCCCTCGGTCGAGTTCCCACGGTCGCCGCGCTCGCTGACCTGCACGAGCTCCATCTTTCGGACCTTGAGCGCGTCATCACCGTCAACGAAGATCGCGACCATGACACCCTCGACAGTGCCGATAGCTTCAGGGATCTCGTACTCAGCGAACTTCTGCGCGCCACTACCGGTGACAGTGACGTCACCGTGGCCATAGAAGATGCGCGTCACGACGGGCTTCTCCTCGAGCGCGGTGAACGCGAACGTCTTGTCCGTCGCCGTGTTCACCGTGCGGCCAGTCTGACCGCCAGGCCAGATCTTCAGATCGTTCGACTCAACCGACAGCCCCTCAGACGGGCCATCAGTGGTCATCGCTCCGATCAGACTGAACGCGGGGTCCAGATCCTCGAACGGGGTCTCAGGCAAGCTCGTGCCCTTCGGCGCCCAGAACACGGCAGAACCGATGGTCGCCCAAACGCGAATATTGCTCTTGACTACATCAGTGTCGTTAGCCATTCTTGGCTCCTTCCTTTGCTGCAGGCTTCGACTCGGCCGTGACCGGTCGCGCCTTGCTCTCGTTGAACAGGTCGCGGGCACGGGCAGCTGACACTTCGATCACTTCGCCCTTCTTCCGCTCCTTCCCGCCAATCACTTGACGGTTCACCACCTCGACTCGCGTCATCAGCGGCACCTCCTTAAATTGAGAAGGCCCCCTGTAATCAGGAGGCCTCGAAACCACGAACCCGAATTTCGGTCGTGAATTGATAGCGGGGAGACCCGTCGACGGGATCGGGCGCTCTTGAGAGCCCACCAATCTCGAGGACGCGGTACACCGGAGAGCCGCCGAGCGATGTGATGGAATGCACGACGCGGCGCACAGCAGCAGCTAGATCATGCGCTGCTGACCAAGTTGGCCCCCACGCGAAGAACGTGACCATGGGAGCGTCTGTCACTAGGCCGGCTGTTCCTCCAGCACGGTTGACCTGAATGAATTTTGCTGGGCGTTCCTGCGGGATATCAACAGATGCCAGCGCGATGGGCGAGACGATACCGATCAGTGCCTTCTCGACGTTGATGAACTCGTAAGCCTCTTCCATCAGCCCACCGCCTGCATAAGCCGCACCCGGACCCCAGGCTTGAACCCGAACGGCCCAAACGTGAAGTCGTCAGGCACACCCTCAGCGAAATACTCGCTCCCATTCACCACGAACTTGTCCCGATGCCCAGACGGCGACGACACCATGTACAGATCCAGCACATGCGTGAACCCAGACCGTTCAGGCCTGGTGATGTCGTCCTGCACCGGGGGAGCAACCGCAATCACCGGCAGCTCCACAGGATCAGCCCATGACTCCACCTGAGACATGCCGTCATGAGCCTCCGACCGCTTCCGAAACCCGACCTTGAACTGTTCAGGGAAGGAACCCCGCCTACCCATGCCCTCGACCACCAACCCAGCCAGTGGGGATCGTATTCACCGTGAATGCTGCGCGCTTCGACCCGCCAGTGAGCTCACGGATCTGCTCGTCGCTCAGAGTCATCGCGCCGGGGTTGTTACCGCCGAACGTCTCCGACTCCGTGTACGGGCCCGCCGTGGAGTTCATCTGCCTGGTGCCGCGCGGGTTCTTCAACCGCTCAATCACCAGAGCGACCGTGATCTTCACCACACGCACCTTGGGGAGCTGCCCGGAGGCGAGCCGCTGCGGCACATCAGGGACGCGGGCAACGATCGTGTCTTCCGCGTCATCGATGAGCGCTAGCAGCTGATCTTTGGTTGCTGGAATGTCTTCATCGAGCAACCACCGCGCCTCAACATCTGCTGGGGTTGCCCAAGGCATTACTGAACCTTCTTGGGACGACCGCGAGGCTTAGCCGGTGCAGGCTCAGGATCCTCAGCAAGGGGATCGAAGTCATCCCCGTCAGACGCGGGGGTATCATCGTCTGCGGGATCTTCGTTGGTGTCCGGCTCTTCATCCGGTGCGGGCTCAGGATCGACACCAGTTAGGTGAGCGCCAACACGCACACCTTCCGGTATATCGTCCCCAGCCACGAGCACGAAACCGTCAACGTGGACGGCCCCTTCGAAATCTTCGCGAATCTTCGCCATGTGTTCCTCCCGGAATGTGGGAGGGCGGGACCCGCAGAAGCCAGCCCCGCCCTCGCAGGTGAGTTAGAGAACCTTCGCTGCGAGCGAGAGGTTCGGGTTCGTGAGTACCGGCAGGCCGATAGCCGCACCGTGCACCCACACGCCGATCGGGTCGTGCGTCTTGTACGCGCCAACAACGAGCCCGCCCTGCTCATCAGCCGGGATGTTGTACTCCGGCTCAGATGCTTCGAGCGTGGTGCCCCAGAACGAGCCGCCAAGGTCGGTGCCCTCAGCGTTGTTCGGGTCGGTCGCCGCGGGGAGAAGGTACACCTTGTCCTCGGGGGTGACGCGCGTGTTCGCGCCGCCAACCTTCACGCGACGGTCAAACACCTCGAACGCCGGCAGGCCGAATGCCTCGAGGATCGTGTTGAACGTTGCGCGGGTAATGACGGTCGGTGCAGGGCCGCTGCCAGCCACGAGCGCGCGCACCGCAGCCGACTTGAGGGCAGCGTTGAGCACCTTCGTGGAGGTGAGGATCGTTCCCGGCTCTTCGCCGTTCTCCGCGACGTACGCGGCACGCCACGCCTCGATGTCCTTCAGCGGATCCGCGTCTGCGGCAGACCACAGGTTCGCCGCAGTCACGTTGAAGTCCGAGCGACGTTCGAAGTCACCATTCGCGATGAAGCCGCCCTCGTTGATCGAGACCTTCGCGGTATCGAGGACGCGGCCACGCTCAAGCTCGAAACGATCCGAGACAGCGCGAGCGACCTGTGCCGCGTACTTCTCGAGCGTGGGACGAACCGACTCGTCGCCGACGTTGCCGTTACGGCGCAGCTGGTCGTACTCCGAGTTGCGGAGCTTCCGGCCCAGCGGGGGAAGCTCGAGCGTGACTCGCTCACCGCCAGGGGTGTCACCGATCGAGGTTTCGGCGTCGTACGCGCGGTACTCAGCAACCTCGGTCAGGCCACCCTCGCCGCGCACGAAACGTGCAACGATGTCGGAGATCGTGCGGTTCGGGAGCCAGCGCGAGAGGGAACCCTTCTGCGCTTCGTAGTCCTCGAGAGTCTGGCGGGCGTACCCGGTGAGCTCTGCGGGCTCAACAACATCAGTCCAAAGTGCCATGTGTCAGTCCCCTTTCCTTAAACGAACACGAACGAGGTCGCGTTGTCGGGCGCGGTGAAAGCCACCGGCAGCTTCGAAACGATCACGCGGCCGTGATCAAGTAGCGGCGCCACGACGTCGCCGCCGCCGGCCTTGACGGCCTGGTCGGTGAGCAGGAAGCCCACGAACACCTCGCCCTCAGCGCCGGTATACGGGGCAACCTTCGCGCCAGCCTGCGCGAGCGGCGTGCCCGCTGGGACAACACCAGCAGTCACCACCGCAGTAGCGAGCTTCGACCGGTCAATCGTCACGGTGCGCGCATTGTCGACCCCATGACGCGACCCCAGCCACGACAGCTTCGAACCGCCATAGCTTTCCTTGGTGATCTTCAGATCCATTCGGATCTCCTCTCAAATTGAGTTACTTGGAACGGGCCTTTGCCCGCTCCCGTCCAGCAGCGAAAGAGCTCGTAGACGACTGGGCGCCGCCGGTGCCAGAAGTACGCACCTGGTTCAGGCCATTGCCGGTCGCAAGCATTGGCGCGAGCGCCTTCGCGTGCGCTTCCAGCTCGTCCTTCGAATCGCCACGCAGCAGCTCCACCGGAACACCGGTTGCCTCCGCCACGCTTGCTGCATCCTTTGCCAGCTCTGCAGCGGCCTCAGCTTCGGCCTTCGCGAGCTCGTCGGCAGCCTCGCGATCCTTCAGCGCCTGCTCGGCTGCAGCAGCGCGAGCCTCAGCCTTCTCAAGGTCGGTGCGGCCCTGCTCCTCGATCTCATCGAGACGGGCAGCCTTCGCCTTGAACTCTTCAAACCCGGCGAACTTCCCTCGTTCCCGTTCGAGCCGGCCCGCGATCAGCGCGTTCAGCTCTTCCTGGGTTGCGGGAGGCGTGAACCCCGCGTTACCGCCTTCGAGGGGCTCTGTGGTTACCTGCTCAGTCATCTGGTCTCTTGCTCCTTCACCTCGCTGTTGACCGCCGCGAGTGCTCAGCGTGCGCCCTTGGGGGCATGAAAAAAGCCCCCACGGTCGTGGAGGCTGAACCCGCAATAGAACGGGCAGAATGTGGGGCGGCTACTTGTGTTGAAGTTTCCGCCAACGGGCCATCACGGCCTCATCTGAATCAAGTTCGCCTTGCCCTGGGGCGTATGCGTCAGCGAACTTGTGACTGTACTTTTGGTGGATCTCGGTGGCGTAGTCGGCCACCTCAGTGCCCTGAAACACCGGCTGCACGAGGCACCTGCAAGCGTCGTGGTATCGGGAGCCCAACTGCGTTGCGCCTCGGGCTTTGACGCCGCCGGCCATACGGTTGCCGAAGAGACGTTGAGAGCCGTTAGCGTTGAAGTTGGTGGACGAGTCAGCTCCACGCCCCACGACCCCGCCTGCCGAGGCCTCAGTGAGGTAGACGGCGCCGCGACCTGCGAGCATCTGACAGAAGTCACACGCAGTCGCCCGGGGGAGCCGTTGGAACCGAACGCGCCTCCCAGTCTCGTCGCGGGTGATGTCACCGTAGCGGCGGCTCCGCCTCGCGTAATAGTTCGAGATCACGCCACGCTCAACCGTCAGCCTCGCCGAATCGTACAGCATGCGTTCTGCGGTACCAGCGACACGGGACACAACCGTTGATTCAAGCGTTGGATCCACCATCGGAGTAACTGCCCACCTGGCAGCACCGTCGATCTTCGCGGCGGATGGGAGATACTGACTGGGCGGAACGTTTGCAACGATCCCGTAGAGCTCCTCGAGTAGCACGGCAGACAGATCCGATGCGGCGCCCATGAAGGGGTCCATGAGATCCGGCAGCACGACCTTGAGCATCTCGCGCGCGTCAGCGACGTCAAGCTTCCTCACCGCGAGGGCTGCAGCCTCAACGTTCACTGACGCTGCAGCCCACAGACGGACAAGGTCACGGCGATGCTGCTCGAGCGCTGCTACAGACATGCCGCCACCTCGCTACTCGTCGGCCTGCTTAATCGTGATGGGCTGGCCAGGAATGAACTTCAACCCAGGCAGGCCCGCACGGTCAGCAGCATCGTCCGCGTCAACACCGGCACGCCGGAGCAATCCGACGGCGTCAGCCTTGACCTTGAGTATCTGAGCCGCGCTCAGCTCGTCGGCTGGCTGGCTGGCTGGCTGGCTGGCTGGGCATCGTCCCCGCCACCTTGGCCGAGGTTCGACATGAATGCCCCAACCATCGAGCGGCGACGGTCCGCCTTCAAACGCTCGATCGTTGGCCCGTCATGCCCGAACCCTTCAAGAGCGACATCCGACTCCACCATCCACGGCAGCGCCGAGATCTCCTTCGACATCGCGTCAGCTGTAGCCGCCCGCGTCGGGGTCGAGGGGTCTCGCCACAGTGCCGAAAAGCTTGCCACCTCAGCAGCTTCAGCCTGTGAGAACTCACGTCCTGCAAGCACCGCCACCGTGTTTGTTGCGAGTGAGATGCGCGCTGAGCTGAGCCAGTCAATCTCGGTCTCGGAGATCGACACGAGCTCAGCTTCGTGGGCGATGATCGCTTCAGCAGACGACGGATTGTCGTGCAGGATCCCAAGGAAGCTCGCCGGGATAGATGTCTCGCCAGAGAACATCATCGCGACCGTCCGCAAGTGATCTGAGTGTGGCTGCATCGACATCTGCGCGAACTGTCCGACTGTGACGCGCTGGTTCTCGTATTTGTCCTCGTCGTCAGGGACCGCGAGCAGCGCGCCCAGCATGGTCTCCCATCCCGTGCGTGGCTCGCCGTTCGGACCAACGAACATGTCTTCTGTCGCGCCGAGCATGTAGCGTTGCGGCGACGAGAAGAACTCCGCAGACACTTCCTGCCGCAGCATCACTCGGACCGCCATGTCAGTGAGCGCCATGACCGGGCGTGTGATGCGAGACTTTCCGAACGGCCGGTCTACACGTCCACCGATGACATATGCGGTGCAGAGCACCCGGCCAGGGGTGGTTGCGAACTCGTCGAGCACACCCCACTGGTTGCCGCGCCGCCCAACAAACAGGGTGCGCCCGGGGAGGCTCATATTGAACCCGCCGTCAACAACCTCGAGGGCTGCAGTGATGCGGCGCGAACGAGGATCCTGCAGCGCGGTCGCAGTGAGTGCCGTGCACACTGAGTGGATCACCTCAGGCTCACCAAGAGCGGTGTTGCCGGCAGAGGTAAATACGAATGCGGCGCCGTGCCTGGTTGCGGACTCGATCGCCATGCGCTCGACAAGCTGCGTGTCCGCAGAGCTAAAGTGACGATTCACGTCCTCCAACAGGGACGACTCATCTACTGACGCGAACAGGCGCGGACGCAGGCGGCGGGCAAGCACACCGCACGCCTTGTCCGGCCAGCCCAGCACCGCCTGAAACGACGCCATGTGCGGCGGGATCGAGAAACCCACTTGGTCGAGCGTCTTCTTGCTATCGCCGTAACGATCCCGCAGAAGGTTGCGCCGCTTGAACCTGTTCAACTGGTTCAGCAGCTGGTGGAACGTCTTCGACTCCTCATCTAAGAGCTCACGAAAATCAGCCACAGAATCACCGGCCCATCACTATCAGTTTCCGCTGCCCACCCTCAGGTGACTTCCCGGAACGTCGGTGCAGACCAGCGAACGCCAGAGTTGCTGCAACCAACGGAGAAATATCGACATGCGAGGAACCCGCCCATTTCCAGAGCGTAGATTCCCCGTCTTTTCGGCCTGCACCCGCGACCGCATCATTCAACTCCTGCTGTGACGTGTGCGCGACCTTCATTTGCGAGATCGCATCAAACAACGCTCCGCAGGCGCGGAGGTATTCGCGGTACTTCACCGCCCACACCCTGATGCGCAGACGACGCAGCTCGCCAAGGATCGTGCCCGTTGCTGCGAGCTCGTCAATGACGATCGCCACCGGGTTGTACTGGTCCTTCAGTTCAGCGAGCCGATCGGCCACCCAGTCGGTGCCAACACGACGGTCGATGAGCACGAGAGATGTTCGACCATCGCCGAGGTCGCCGGCCATAACAATCGACGCAGAGTCACGGGAGCGCGGAATATCTACCGCGAAAGCCACACGACCAATCTCCCTGGTCTCCGTTTCGATCTCGAGCGCATCACCAGCAGACTCACGCCACGGCTTCTCAGGGATGATCCCGCCGCCGCCAAGCTTCGCCCAAATGCCGAGCCGTTCACGCTTGAACCCTTCGTCACTGCCCGTCTCGCCGACGAGCGTGTCGTACTCGTCTTGCACGAACTCTTCAGAGATCCGATACCCGAGGCTCGGGTTCGCCTCGTACCAGCCGTCTCGGTCGAGCGGGTCAACATCGTCAGCGGTCGACCACTCGTAGTAGGCGAGACGCCCGGGGGACTCCTTCTGCGCTTGCGCACGAAGTGACGCCAACAGGTCGGAATCGAGCATCCCTGCAGAGGACGTGAACCAGACCTGCGGGTTCCCCTCGATCGACTTCGCCGCCATCGTCGGCAACAGTGCGTCCATCTCCGCAGACTTCAACGCGTACGCCTCGTCCAGCACGACAAGATCACCCGTGAAGCCACGACCTGAACCACCAGATCTCGCTGCGAACTGCAGCTTGTTCCCGTTCTTCATCGTGATCGCCGGATTATTACCAGTGCGGAACCCGTCAATCTCTCGTAGGTCGTCGTCGGCAGACATGCCCGCGCCGCCCTTCACCTCTGCCAGCAGGGGTGAGGCCTTGATGCGGTTCATGAGCGCGATCATCGAATTGTTCGCTGTCTTGAACTCGTGCGCTGTATGGATGATGACGCCCTCGTTGAACAGCAGCAGCCCAGCAAGCTCACGAGCCTCAAGGACCGCGTTCTTGCCGTTCTGGCGGGGGACAACCAAGCAGGTGCGGAACGCCGACCAGCGGCCATCGACACGCTCACCCAACGAACCGCGGAGCACATGCTCCTGCCAGGGGTAGAGGTGGAGGCCAGCTACAGCGGCAAGATCGACAGCATCGTCAGCCGCCGAGGTATGAAACAGCGGGTATGACTCAATTCGAGGAAGCTGCGAGCCTTTCCGCACGCTTTCGAGCGATTTCGTCAAGAGCGCTCACCTCCGGCTTCGCTGCACTCTCGAGACGCTTAATCAGCGCCACAATCTCCATACGTTGCTTCGCGAGCGCGGCAGCACCCTGAGCGGCACCAGCGTCCATCTGCGCCTTGATCCACTGCAACGTGTCATACGCCTCAGCGAGCTCGTCAATGCCCTCAGAAGGCGGAAGATCAGGCACAGCTTGCAACTGTGCCCGTACGGCCGCAGCGGCAAGCTCACGCCCACGCTCAGCACGCTCGTTCTTCTGATCCCGAGCAGCCTGCGCACACGCCCCATCAACCGGCTCACCCTTGCGGGCATGACGCTTATACGCCGTGAAAGTGCCACACGGGGCAGGAGGCCTGGCCATGACAGAACCTCCACAAAACAGAATCGGTAGACCCCCACGCAATTGGTAGACCGCGAATCTGCCCTGTGTAAAAAATCAGTATGCCGCGGGTCTGAACGGAGGCGGGGGAGGGAGGGGGAGGGCCCAGGGGGCGGCTGGTGTTGGGCTGTCGGCGGTGGTCACCATTGGAGTGCGGTTTTGGGTGGTGTGGTGACGGTTGTGACGCGGTTTGATCGGCTGCTGTTGCAGGATCGGTGTGCTGCGCGTATTTCGCCGTAGATGTGTCCGCCTTTGGAGCGTGGTTGTACGTGATCGGCTGTGAATGCCATTTTGTGTTTCCATGGCAGTGTGTAGTCGATTGGTTTGCCGCAGAGCCAGCAGTTGTCGCGTTTGGCTTTGAGTGCTGCGGTTCGTTTGCGGTATGTGTGGTCGTCTAGGCCTCGCATCGTTCACTCCTTTGTGTGCGGTGCGCTGCTGCGGTGCGGCGTGCCCGTCCGTGGTGTCGGGTGATGCCCGGCAGGGGCTGTAGGGCCTGGCCGTGGGGCGGGTAGTCGGGGCCCCGGTTGTTGGAATGCCCCGGTGGGTGTCTGCGGGGCCGTCGGGGTTTCGCCCCCCCCGGTTGTTCGCCTCCCCTGTCCGGGTAGTGAGCCCTTGGCTACTTTGCGGCACCAGGGGGCTATCGATACGTGAGGGGCCCCGCGTTTTGCATGGTCCCTAGTCTGTGCCGAAGTGCCACCGGTAGACGTGTTCGATGCCGCCCTGGTACTTGTCGGCGCGTACGTGCTCGGTGATGTGTCGTGGTGAAAGCGCCGCGCCCGGGTGGGCGGCCAGAGCTTGAGTGACTGCTTCCTCGAACGCCTTTTGGTCGCGGTATGGGGTCTCGAGACGTTCCTTGCTGGTGGTCTCGATCGTGATCTCGCTCATCGGTTCTCCTCGGTGTATCGGTCGCCGCGGTACTCCTCGTCACAACAGAGAAGAGCGGCACGGGTAGACGGGTAGACGGCGCCACACTCGGTGCAGGTGCGATCGTCAGCCATCGTGTGCCTCCGTTGGTAGGTTTCCCCGCGCGCGCACCCAAAGGTCGTGAAGCGTCACACCGTGAGCGTGCGAATGAATGAATGACGACGATGCGGCGCGGGGAAGAGTGTGGGGGAATGACAAAACCCCCGGTGGGATGCCGGGGGTTTTGGTCTGAGGTCGTGTGGCGCTCTAGGAAGCGAGAATCTGCTTGGCGATTTCTAGCCCTGCTGGGCCGTCCAGTTCAGGGAGGTTTGCCCATCGCCCGCCTGACACTGTTACTTCGACGCCTGGCACCCAAATTGTTGTTCCGATGACGGCAGAGATTCCGATGTCGACTGTCATCGTGAACGCGTCACCGTTGTTCGCAGTGACCCATTCGTCGCTGACGCGCTCGAAACCTGCCATGCCCTCTAGCGGACTGTAGTCGGGCCGCTCTGAGATCGCCGCGAATCTCACTTCCACCGAGCGAGCATTATCTGGTGTGACGTCCTCCGGTGGCGTATCCCAGCCGCAGTGAATGTCAGTCTCGGAAACGCTGTTCCAGTCGTAAGGGTTGAGGCCTTCGACCCAAGTCGCCACGAACGGTTCTACGTCATCGCAGGATTTTATGTGGGCGAATGAGAAGTCGCCGTCAGCGCTAGTCTGCTCGGCTGGGGCCTTCGAGGTGTCCTCGGTTGGGGCGGGGGTGTCGTGCTGTTCAGCCGGGGCTGAGCATCCAAGAAGTGAAAAAGCGAGAGCGGTCGTTGCACACACTAGAAAGGTCATTCTCATAGCTACAGCATAGGCCGGAAGGTGCAGCCGACGGGCAAGGCAGCCCGGGCGCCTCGCTTCACGAGCACACGAACTCGTAGCCCGCCAGAGATGAGGCAGCGATGCGGCGCGGGGAAGAATGAGGGGCTTTATCGCTAGGGTGAGTAGCTATGAGCAACCCGGCACGCGACCTCTTTGAAGTATTCTCTGGATGGCGCTCCAAACTTGACAAAGAGGACCCGACTTACATGGTGTGGGCCGTCGATGTGCGTGAGTCGTCTGGTGCCATGGAAATCCTGAAAGTGTTCAGGATTATTGACCGCGTGTCGGCAGCGATCGATGCTGCCGAGCACTCGACTGGCTCCGACCTGAGTGTCTTTCGGGCGGAGGTGCCTCAATGGGTGCAAACGGCAGTGGCGTTGCCTGTTCACTGGGTTGACGTCTGCGATCCAGAGGATGCTGTGCCGATGGCGCTGTTGAAAGACCTGAACCATTTGGCACTGTATTTGGACGGAAAAGTCTTGGTTCTGGATAGTACGCGCCGAGCTTCACTTGGGGATCTTTTGACTGAGATTGAGGAGGCCCTCAACGCTGGTGGAATCTCCGCTGAGCTTAAGCTTTACGCCAGTCGCCTCGTTGCAGAGATACGGGCTTCGATCTCGGATGCTAATGCCGGACTCGGCTTCGACCTGTCGGAGGCACTGCGTCGCCTTTGGATCTGTCTTGGGGCAGCGCAAAATGAGGCCCCGGAGAAATCAAAGGGTGTCTTTAAAGCGCTACGGGAGAAAGTCGTGCCTAGCGTAGTGAGCAGCGTGGGCTCGGCAGGACTAATCGCCGGAGGCACGGCAGCTCTTGGCCTGCTCCCTTAGCTTGGCGAACTCGACTTCTAGTATTGCATCAATGAGGCGCTGCAATTCCGGAGCTGCGAGCACGGAGGCCTCTGTGACTACAGCTGTTAACCTGCCGCGGAGGAAGGCCACCATGTTCAATGCTCCGTCAATTTGCTCTTTCGTTTCCGCGATCTGCATGGTTTCTCCTGTCTGAGTGTTGGGGTGCCGCGCATGGTGGACAAACCATGCCGCACCCACTCGACCGGACTTTATACGGCGGACAGTTGATGAGTTGGGTCTAGACCGCTGTCATCATCGTGTACATGTCGGGCCCGCCCTTGATGTGCGTTTCGTGCGTGACTGTGAACCCGTGCTTTTCGTAAAGTGCGACGTTGCCCTCTGCAGATGTCTCGAGCGATACGCGAGGGTTTCCTGAACTGGTGGCTCGATGAAGTGCCTGTCTGATGAGTGCTCCTCCGAGGCCTTTGCCTGCGTGGTCGGGGTGCACTCCGATGGTGGCAAAATCCCAAGAGTTAGCGGGGCGCTGGGGTAGCTCGACTTCCATGACCGCATTGAGTCGGTCACCCATGAGGTCTGCGATCTGAGTCTGAACGGGCTCTAGCGGCTCTGGGGTATTGGGAGGTAGCATGGCGGCCACGCCGGTGAGTTCGCTGGTCACGAGAACGATCCCATGTTGGATCGCGTGGGATAGGTAGATGGCTTGGAGTTGTTCTAGTCGTGCTTCGTAGTCCTGGGCGGGGATGCTCCACCGCGTCCAGGGATATGTTGCGAATGCTGCCGCGAGGGTTGCTGCTGCGGCAGGGACGTCGGCCTGTGTTGCCGGTCGGATTGTCTTCTCTTGGTCGTTCATGTGGCTTCTAGCCTATTTGTAGTTCCTCCGCTTGGGGCAGCGGGCGGCCTTGCGCTCGCCTTGCACAGTGGGTTGCGAACGTCTCTTTGTGGCTCTGTTTAACGGGAAGAGTGTGTGCTTGCTGCGCAGTGCGTGGCTGTCGCAGGCGCTCGACCGCCCGGTTGGGATGGTGGAACGAATTCTGAGGATTGCCTCAAATCTCTTGCATTGCTGACGCTTCGCACGTTGACTGGCTGTAGGCGGTTCAATGATCAGCCTCTTGCTCGTCGCTGAGCCGTCCGATTCCCACAAGCATGCTCAGGCTGTGCCGGAGCGAATAATGCAGGACGGAGCGAACAATGAGCAGTAACGTGAAGAAAGAAGTCCAGAAGGTTGCAGATAAGACCGCATGGAATCCCATGCGTCTTGTGAGCAGCTGGGGTGTTCGGAGCAACCACGCCTATACCGCCGGCCTGCTCTCAGTTGGCGTCTCACTCGCCACCTGGCTTGTGTCGCGGGGCAAGAATGATGCTAAGTCGCAGTCTGACCGATGGGGAATCTTCATCGGTCAATGGGCGCCGACGTTCTTCGTACTCGGTGTAGGTCTGAAGTTGGAGGAGGAGTCATGAACGTTCTCCTGGGGGTTTCAAAGATCTTGACCATCATCGGTGGCCTCAACTGGGGGCTGATTGGTTTTTTCGACTTCAACCTGGTTGATGCGATCTTCGGTGCGGGTTCCGTTGGATCAAAAGTGGTGTACATCGTCGTTGGTATCGCCGCAATCCTGACGCTACTGGACTTTGTGCCACGAGAAGGCCGCGGGCGAACTGAAGTCTGAATCAGTGCTGCCCGTGTGCTCGGTCGTTGAACGCCGAGCGCACGGGTGGCACTCTTCCTGGTGGGGCTCCCCAATCAGAGTTCAGCGACAGCTCCCGTCACGCGCGGGAAGTGTGTGGTCGTGAGCCGGTACGTTCTTGCGCCACCGCTGCCGCTCTGATTCGTCCCGGCTTCAATATCCAGGGTCATGTTCGTCAGATAGCGTCCCCGTCACGCCGGGGGAGAGTTGGTCGACAGTAACCAGCGCCCATGCCTGGGGTTCATGCTGGCTTGTTTCCCCCTCGTCCCTGCGCGCGAGATGGGAGGTGTGCGCTGCCGGGCACCGCATCGCTGGCCTGGCAGGGATCGAACCTGCGCGTACTCGATTAACAGTCGAGCGCTCTGCCGCTGAGCTACAGGCCATGGCGTGCCCGCACCGTTGTGCGAGCTATTGAATTGTGTATTCAGTTGTTGCCACAGAAAGCAAGAAACCCCGGTGCCGTGAGGCTGTCCGGGGTCGCTTGAAGTGCGTGGTACGAATGTACCATGATCGAAGCTATGTTGCAAACATACTTTCGGATGAAGTGTTGACGTGCTCGCGGAGGGCGACGAAATCGACCTCGATGCCCATGCGCTCCGCAAGGATGACGAGCTCGGATTCGGTCGCCCACATCGCCCCACACGCTCCGCACTCAGCAATGACCGCACGTCCGCGCTTCACTGGGATTGTTACCGCTGCGCGGCGCGTGTCTCCGTCTTCGAAGTAGCGTTCCCCGCATTCGGGGCATGGGGCAGTGAGTTCCTTCTGGTGGGGTGGGTCGAAGAGGTCCTCGATCTGGTAGACCCACTTACCGAACCCTGCTTCGAGGCGTTCGCGGAAGTCGTCATCGATCGCGCCGGCCGCATGCTGTGCCTGGATCGCGTGGGGGAGCCGCTGCAGAGCCTCGGTGAGTTCGCCGTTGTAGTTGATGCCCCATTCGCGGAGCCAACCACGCGTAATGCCGTCGATGTACTCCCACAGTTCGAGCGCCGCGAAGTTGAGGAGGTTGCCACCTGTGCTGCCTCCGCCACCGGATCCGGCGCCTGTTGATGAGGAGATCGCTTCGCGGAGTTGCTCGAGCAGGGGCGCGCACTCGTACTCTGCGCCCTCGAGGTGGACAATGTGGGGTTGCGTGAGCCGCTCAACGGCGCGAGCTGTGTCTATCATGTGTGTTCCTCCCGAAAAAAGAAAAGGCCCATCACAAGCCGATTCCACGTTCTCCGTGGGATCTAGTTGTGATGGGCCTAAAGCACCTATTGGGAGATAGTCTACGCGCAATCTGGGAATTGCGCGAGCGTCGTCGGGGGCGTGTTTGCGGGCGGGGATGATGAGCTCCGGGAAACGTGCCTCCCTGGGATACCATGTAACCAACATGTCTAAGTTATCCATCGGTATCGTCGGTCTCCCGAACGTCGGCAAGTCGACCCTGTTCAACGCTCTCACGCACAACGATGCTCTCGCAGCGAACTACCCGTTCGCGACGATCGAGCCCAACGTTGGCGTCGTCAACCTGCCCGACCCCCGGCTCAATAAGCTCGCGGAGATCTTCGGCAGCGAGCGGATCCTGCCCGCCCCCGTCAGCTTCGTTGACATCGCGGGCATCGTCCGCGGCGCGAGTGAGGGTGAGGGGCTCGGCAACCAGTTCCTCGCGAACATTCGTGAGTCCGACGCCATCGCACAGGTCGTGCGCGGCTTCTCCGACCCCGACGTGATCCACGTCGACGGCGACGTGAACCCGGCGAGCGACATGGAGACGATCAACACCGAGCTGATCCTCGCCGACATGCAGACCCTCGATAAGGCGCTGCCGCGCTACGAGAAGGAACTCAAGGGCAAGAAGATCGACGCGTCGGTCGTCGACGCCGCCAAGGCCGCGCTCGCCGCGCTGAACGAGGGCACGCCGCTGTCGCTCGCGGGTGTGGATCTCGAGCCGATCCGCGAGCTCGGTCTGCTCACCGCGAAGCCCTTCCTGTACGTCTTCAACGTCGACGAGGGCGTGCTGCAGGACAAGGCGAAGCTCGCCGAGCTCGCCGATCTCGTTGCGCCCGCGAAAGCGATCTTCCTTGACGCGAAGCTCGAGAGCGAGCTCATCGAACTCGACGACGAGGACGCGGCTGAGCTGCTCGCCTCGATCGGCCAGGAGGAGAGCGGCCTCGACCAGCTCGCCCGCATCGGCTTCGAGACCCTCGGCCTGCAGACTTACCTGACGGCAGGGCCGAAGGAGGCTCGCGCCTGGACGATCCCGAAGGGTGCGACGGCGCCGCAGGCAGCAGGTGTCATCCACGGCGACTTCGAGAAGGGCTTCATCAAGGGCGAGATCATCTCGTTCGAGGACCTCGTCGAGACGGGTTCGGTCGCCGAGGCCCGCGCCAAGGGCAAGGCCCGCATGGAGGGCAAGGAATACGTCATGCAGGACGGCGACGTCTGCGAGTGGCGTTTTAACGTCTAAGCGTCCTTGGCGCCTCGCGGGGCGGTTCTCCTCGGGCCGCCGCCTAGCCTGATTCCTGGCGGGTGAGGAGGAACCGCAAGTGGAGCCGATGTACGAGGAATACCATCCCGAATCGCCTCTGCTGGAGTGCGCGTGGCAAGCTCGGGCGACGAAAGACGAACGCTACCTCGTCCCGGCGGTCGAATACTGGGACATGTGGTTTACCCGCGGGCCAAGCGGAGCGTTAAACGCTGGGCTGTCCGGTCCGACCCTGGGCCACCGATGGGTCCGGTCGACGATCGGGGAGCACAGCTGGGGCATTCAGCTGAAAGCCCATGTCATCCTGCCTGGGTTGAGCAAGCAGCTCCTGCGCGGCGGGGAACAGCGGTTCGTCGTCGAAGGCGGCCATTTCACACTGGCGACGCATACCGTGCCGTTCCCCGAATTCGGGGAGCTGGAGGCCTTCACCGAAAGGCTGCGGGCGCTCGACGTGCTGCGCTTGGACGAGGACGTCAGGCGGATGCTCTCCGGCGATGTTGCGAATTACTCGGAGCGGCACCGGCAGCGCAGGGTTCGTGACGCGACGGGCCTGACTCGAAAGCAGATCGAGCAGTTGTCACGGGCGCGTGAAGCGTACGCGCTGCTCCTACAGGGTGTGTCGCCGGTCGAGTGCGCTGCACGCTGCGGTTTCGCGGATCAGGCTCACCTGACTCGTTCGTTAAAAGCCTTCCACGGGAGGACGCCGGCCCAGGTGTTGTCCGCCAGATGATGGCGGAAATGTTCAATATCGTGTCGATAGATGAGTGTTTGACTGAGGGCATCGTATTCACCACCTGTGACAGGAGCATCACATGTCCACACCCGCCGCCCCCGAAGGCTATGCCACGGTCAATCCGTTCATCATCACCAATGACGCCGATGAGGTTGCTCGGTTTATCGTCGAGGTGTTTTCCGGAGAGGAACGTGCAGAGGCACGCACGATCGACGACGACGGTTTACTGCTCCAGGCCGAGGTACGCGTCGGCACGACGACAATTATGCTCGCCGAGCGGAAAGCTGACTGGCCGTTCACTCCAAGTCTGCTGCAGATCTACGTCGACGACATCGAGGCGGTGCTCGAGCGTGCGCTCACGCGGAACGCACGGCTTATCACCAAGCCGATCGACTTCTTCGGGACTCGCTTCGCACGCATTCAGGATTCGAGCGCGAACATTTGGTGGATCTGGCAGCACGGCGAGATGGTCTGGGAGGAGGCGTCCGCCGGTCAGGATTGGGCCGCGGAAGAGCAGAGCGACGGCTGGGGCGAAGTCTCGCCCGAGCTCGCATACATTCACGACACCTTGCTCGATGCCATGACCGGATTGCGCGACCCAAAGGCCTGAGCCAGCCGTCCTCTTCGTCGGCGGGTGATGCCCGCTGTCACCTGCGCGATGGGTGACTGCGCGCCTCCTCATCGAGACAGAATGTGTCGCGGCGTGGCCCGCTCGAACGCCAGGCCGCGTGACCGTCGTGCCCGCATCGAGGAATGGGCCCGTGCGGCGGCGCGAAACTCACTAGCATGAGGAGTGCGCGCTCTGGAGCGCGGCACGGGCTCGGCGGAGGGGGCGGACCGCGACGATGGCGAAGAACAGGTTCTGGCGCGACTTCTCGGTGCCGATGCGGTCGCTCGGGTTCGCGGTCGCTGTCGTCGCATTCGCGGTGCTCGTGCTCGGGGCGAGCCGCCTCTGGATCGGTCCGAACACCGCGCAGGCAGGCTTCTTGACGATGCTCCTGCTGCTCGGGGTCGCCCGCGTGCCGAGTTGGACGTCCCGTCTCGTCGCTGCCGCGTGGTCGCTCGCCGTGGCCGCGCTCGGCTTCGTCGTCGGGCCGCTCGGCCTGTGGGCGACGCTCGCGGCGGTGGTCGCCGTGTCGCTCGTGCAGGGGCTGCTGAAGATCGGCGAGGTCGCGATCCTGACCCGCTCGCCCGTGAACCTGCTCGCCTTCGCGACGCTCTCGCAGGGCACGGCCGAAGCCTGGCACGTGATCCTCGGCGCACTCATTGGCGCCGGGCTCGTGCTCGGGGCGGCCGCGTTCGCGCCGATCAGGAACCGTGAGCAACCCCGCGCCGCGAGCCTGCGCGATCGCCTCGACTACGGCATCGCGACGGCGATCGGCGCCGCGCTCATCGTGCTGTTCGCCGAGCTGACTGGCTTCGACTACGCCGGCTGGATGATGCTGTCGTTCTGCGTCATTCTCGCGGTGAGCTTCGACGCGCAGTTCGCGCGGGCGGCTGACCGCGTAGCGGGATCCCTCGCGGGCGTCGCCGCGACCGTCGCGTTCGGGATGCTGCCGGCACCGATCCCGGTGATCGCCGCCGTACTGTGCTTGGTCGCGAGTGTCGCATACATTCAGGCCGGCAAGTACCGGCAGTTCGTGCTGTTTCTCACCCCGGGGATCCTGCTGAGCACCAGCTCGGAGCTCCCGCTGTGGATGCTTGGTGTCTACCGGATCGAGGCCGTCCTGATCGCCGCGGCATTCGCGGTGCTGTGCAGCGCGGGTCTGCAGCTTCAGCGCCGCCGCCGTGCGGGAACCAGGACCCGACCCGAGACCCAACCCGAGAGCGCCGCGCCGTGAGCGCCGGAACGCCGGCCTCGGAGCGCGCCGGG
>WPCJ01172723.1_pt1 | contig 54828 bp, 53 predicted proteins | sample 5399831 | NCBI WGS metagenome assembly WPCJ01 (sample SAMN12869470, study PRJNA574797) | sludge metagenome | isolation source: wastewater treatment of pH10 | place: China:Beijing | collected 2019-05-20
GCCTTTGTCGGTGCTGCGCGCGCAATTGCTGGATCAGTTCACGCTCGAAGACATTCCCTACAAGACCGGCGGACCGGCACGCTATGTGACCGTCAAGGAAACCGGCGGCCGCCTCGGCTTCATCACCCCGCTCACCCATAATTTCTGCGAGAGTTGCAACCGGGTGCGCCTCACCTGCACCGGAACGCTCTATATGTGCCTCGGACAGGAGGACGCGGCCGATCTGCGCGCGCCGTTGCGCGCCTCGGAAGGCAACGAGCTTTTGTCGGCCGCCATCGACGAGGCCATCGGCCGCAAGCCCAAGGGGCACGACTTCGTCATCGACCGCCGCACCAACCGCCCCTCCGTATCGCGCCACATGAGCGTCACCGGCGGCTGACCGGGCCATTTGCGGCCCATGGGCCATTGCCGTTTCCCTCCCGGCTGATACAGATTCCGGAGCCAGCCGGAGGGGACACATTCTTGGATATCTCCCACAATATGCGCGGGGCCCTTTACATGGCCGTCGCCATGGTCAGCTTTGCGAGCAACGACGCCATCACCAAACTGATGTCGGAGTCCATGAATGTCGCGCAAGTCATGCTGGTGAGAGGCGTTTTCGCTTCCACGGTCATCGTTCTGATCGGCTGGCGCAGCGGTGCCTTTTCCCGCATGCGCTTGCTGTTGCAGCCCCTGGTGGCCTTTCGCGCCGTCAACGAGGTCGCCGCGACCGTCACCTTCCTGCTTGCCCTCGCTCATCTGCCGATCGCCAATGTCTCTGCCGTGCTGCAAGCCCTGCCTCTCGCCGTCACCATGGGAGCGGCGCTGGCTTTCGGGCAAAGCGTGGGGTGGCGGCGGTGGCTGGCCATCTGCGCCGGCTTCATCGGGGTGCTCATCACGGTCAGGCCGGGCTATGAAGGCTTCAGCGCCTATTCCCTGTTCGCCCTCGCCAGCGTCGGCTTCTGCACGATGCGCGACCTTGCCACGAGCCGCCTGCCCGACAATATCCCCACGCAACTGGTGTCCGCCGTCACTTCGGTATCGGTCACCCTGACCGGCGCGATCCTGCTCGCGCCCATGGGCGGCTGGAGCGCCATGGCTCCCTCAGGCGCGATGCTCCTGGCACTCAGTGCCATGCTGCTGCTGCTCGGCTATCATTTCATCATCATGGCGATGCGAACCGGCGAGATATCGTTCATCTCCCCCTTCCGGTACACGTCGCTTCTGGCCTCGATCCTGTTCGGCCTCATCATGTTTGCCGAGGTGCCGGACCTGCCGATGACCATCGGTTCGACGATCATTGTCGCCTCGGGCCTCTATACGCTCTATCGTGAGCGCGCTGTCGGCAGGTACAAGACCGCCGCCGCAAGCGCCGGCCCCAGCATGGGACCGGACGGCATATAGGAAATGGCGGAATGCGCGAGGCGATTGCAGGGTTGATACTGGCCGGCGGGCTCTCAAGCCGGATGGGCGGCGGCGACAAATGCCTACTGAATCTGGCCGGCAAACCCCTGCTGCGCCATGTCATCGACCGCATTGAGCCGCAGGTCGGCGCGCTTGCGCTCAATGCCAACGGCGACCCGCACCGCTTCGCCACCTTTGGCCTGCCGATCCTGCCGGATACGGTGCCGGGTTTTCCGGGCCCATTGGCCGGCGTTCTGGCCGGACTCGAATGGATGGAGATGCAACCGTCATCCCGCAGGCTGGCAACGGTGGCCGGCGACACTCCCTTTTTCCCACACGATCTCGTTGTCCGGCTCGTAGCGGCAACGAATGAGACCCCGAACGCGATAGCCATTGCCAGCGCTGCCGGCCGAGAGCATCCGGTTTTTGCCCTATGGCCCGCCGGCATGGCCGCGCCGCTGCGCGCCTATCTGGCCGAAGGCGGTCGCAAGGTTTTCGATTTCATCCATTCCCGGCCTTTCGTCTGTGTCGATTTCCCGGCCGCGACGGGCCTCGCCCCCTTCTTCAACATCAACACCAAGCAGGATCTGGCCGAGGCGGAACGCATGATGGAGGGCGACAGCCAATGAGCCGGCGTATTTTCGGAATCACCGGATGGAAGAATTCCGGCAAGACGACCCTGACCGCGCGGCTGGTGTCGGAACTGGTGGCACGCGGCTGGAAGGTCTCCACCGTCAAGCATGCGCATCACGACTTCGACATCGACAAGGAAGGCACCGACAGCCACCGCCACCGCCAGGCCGGTGCCCGCGAGGTGGCCATTGTTTCCGGCCGCCGCTGGGCCCTGATGCACGAACTCGACGGCGAGGATGAACCCGCCCTTGGCGATATCCTTGCCCGGCTCGCGCCTTGCGACCTCGTGCTGGTGGAAGGCTACAAGCGCGAATCGCATCTCAAGATCGAGGCCCGGCGGCGCGGTGCGCGAGATCACACGCCGCTGGCGCGCAACGACGCCAATATCGTGGCCGTGGCCGCCGATTTCCCCCAGCCCGGCGAGGTGCTGCCCGTATTCGACATCGACGATGTCGCGGCCATCGCCGATTTCATCGAGGTCGCCACCGGGTTGAGCGCCTGAGAACGCCTTTTCGTCGCAGATTGAACGGAAAACAGCCTTGCCGCAGCGTCACGGCGAGCCTGTCACAAAGCGGTTTTTGCGGTTGATTTTCAAATGGAAACAATGGGAGTATCGACCCATCAGCGGCCCGGGAGAACCGCCTGCGAATGCCGTTCAGGCATTCGTGACACCAAAATCGAACGACAAACAAGCGGGGGGTGATGCAAGGCGTGTGGATGCTGCTCAGTTGGGGACCTGAGGGCTGGATGGACGAGATCGCCTATGGCGTTTTCGTCACCGTCAGCCTGGCCCTGGCGACCCTGCCCGTCGGCCTGTTCATCGGCTTCCTGATCGCGCTTGGCAAGCAATCGCCGGAGCGCTCGCTAAGACTTGCGGCCGACATCTACACCACCATCTTCCGTGGCCTGCCCGAACTGCTGACGCTGTTTCTGGTGTTCTATGGCGCGCAGATCGGCATCCAGCAGGTGGTGCGACTGTTCAACCCCAGCGCCGCTATCGAGGTCAACAGCTTCGTCTCCGGCATGATCGCGCTGGGCGTGGTCTTTTCCTCCTATGCCAGCGAGGTCTTCCTTTCCGCCTTCAGGGCCATTCCGCAGGGGCAATATGAGGGCGGCTATGCCATCGGCCTGTCCAAATTCCAGACCATGCGCCTCGTCGTGCTGCCGCAACTGGTGCGCATCGCCCTGCCCGGCCTCGCCAATCTGTGGCTGATCCTGCTCAAGGACACGTCGCTGGTGTCCGCCATCGGCCTGACGGACATATTGCGGCAATCGGGCGTGGCGGCGCGCGTTACGAAGCAGGCCTTCCTGTTCTTCGGCCTTGCGACCCTGATCTATCTCGCACTGGCGATCCTGTCGTCGATCGGCATCGGCCTCATCGAGCGCCGTGTCGGCAAGCAGGAGGCGCAGCGATGAGCAGCATCGACCCGACCGCCGGCGAAGTGATGCGCCCGCCCCTGCCGGAGCGCGGATGGCCACGCCAGCGCATCGTCGGCTACATATTGGTGGCGCTGTGGACGCTCGCTCTGCTCGGCCTCGTCGCCTATCTCGTCTCGGCGTGGAAGCCGGACATGTTCTGGAGATACGCCCCCGGCTACGTTTCCGGCGTCTGGATAACCATCAAGCTGGTGGCCATCTCGGTGGTGATCGGAGCGCTCCTGTCCGTGCCTGTCGCCTATGGGCGCATGTCGCACAACCCGGTCATCTCAGCCCTTGCCTACGCCTATGTCTATTTCTTCCGCGGAACGCCGCTGCTGGCGCAGGCCTTTCTGGTCTACTACGGCTTCGGCTCGTTCCGCCCGCAGCTCGACGCCATCGGCCTGTGGAGCTTCTTCCGCGACGCCTTCAATTGCGCCCTGTTCGCCTTTTCCCTCAACACGGCCGCCTATCAGGCTGAAATCCTGCGCGGCGCCATAGAAAGCGTGCCCAAGGGTCAGTGGGAGGGTGCCGCGTCGCTCGGGCTGCAGCGCCTGGTCACGCTGCGCAAGGTCATCCTCCCGCAGGCGCTCATCGTCGCGCTGCGCCCCTACGGCAACGAACTGATCCTGATGGTGAAGGGCTCCGCCATCGTCGCCATCATCACCGTCTACGACCTGATGGGCATCACCCGCCTCACCTATTCGCGCACCTTCGACTTCCAGTCCTACCTGTGGGCGGCCATCATCTACCTGCTGATCGTCGAAACGCTGCGCCACGGCATCGACTGGATCGAAAGACGCATCACCCGCCATCTCAAGCGCTGACTCCCCTAACCCGTCGCAATGCTTTAAGACGCCACCGAAGCAGGCTTGAAAGGACGCGAACGATGGCGACAGTGGCATTCCTCGGACTGGGCGTTATGGGCTATCCGATGGCGGCTCACCTCAAGAACAGGGGCGGCCATGACGTCACCGTCTACAACCGCACCACGGCAAAGGCCGAGCGCTGGGTGGCGGAACATGGCGGACGGCTGGCAAAGACACCGGCCGAAGCCGCCGAAGGCCAGGACTTCGTGTTCGCCTGCGTTGGCAATGACGACGACCTGCGCTCCGTAACGATCGGGCCGGACGGCGCCTTCAAGAGCATGAAAAAGGGCTCCGTCTTCATCGACAACACCACCGCCTCCGCCGAAGTGGCCCGCGAGCTGGCGGCAAAGGCCGATGCAGCCGGGTTTTCGTTCCTTGACGCTCCCGTTTCGGGCGGCCAGGCCGGAGCCGAGAACGGCGTGCTGACAGTCATGGTCGGCGGCGATCAGGCGGCGTTCGAGCGTGCGCGTCCGGTCATCGATTCCTTCGCCCGCATGGTGGGGCTGATGGGACCGGCAGGGGCCGGCCAGCTCACCAAGATGATCAACCAGATCACCATTGCCGGACTGGTGCAGGGCCTCGCCGAGGGCATCCATTTCGGCAAGAAGGCCGGCCTGGACATCGAAAAGGTCGTCGAGGTCATTTCCAAGGGCGCTGCCGGCTCCTGGCAGATGGAAAACCGTCACAAGACCATGAACGAAGGCAAGTACGATTTCGGCTTCGCCATCGACTGGATGCGCAAGGATCTCGGCATCTGCCTTGCCGAGGCCGACCGCAACGGGGCGGCGCTTCCGGTTACGGCGCTGGTCGACCAGTTCTACAAGGATGTGCAGGCGATGGGCGGCGGCCGCTGGGATACATCCTCGCTTCTGGCCCGCCTCGAACGCTGAACTCTCGCCCCCCCCTGTAACGGAGCAGCATTCTTGCTTGCTCACACCCTTCAATCCGATAATCATTGCATCCCATGGCCAGCGCATCGCAAGAACAACGCAAAATGACCCTCGACCGTATCGATATCGCCATTCTCGATACGTTGCAGAAGGACGGCCGCATTCCGAACGCCGCGCTGGCGGAAAAAGTCGGCCTGTCGCAATCGGCCTGTTCGCGCCGGCTCGACAATCTGGAGCGTTCGGGAACCATCAGGGGTTACCATGCGCGGCTGTCCAATGCCGCGCTTGGCCATCACACCACGGTCATCGTCCATATTTCGCTGTCCGGCCAGTTCGAAAAGACGCTGTCCGACTTCGAGGCCGCCATCAAGCGCTGCCCGAATGTGCTCTCCTGCCATCTGATGTCCGGCGAATACGACTACATATTGCGCATCGCTGCGCGCGATCTGGCCGACTATGAGCGCATCCACAAGGAATGGTTGTCGGCCATGCCGCACGTCACCCGCATCAACTCGTCCTTCGCGTTGCGCGAGGTGGTCGACCGCACGGCCCTCGGCATGAAGCCGGAAATGGCCTGAACCGGTCATTGCCGGTTTTTGATGCCCGCTACTTGGCGGCGACCACTGCCGGCTGTCCTTCGACAGCCAACGCCATGCGGCGCCCCAGCACCTTGCCGAGCTGAGCCAGCCGGCCGGCGGGCCGTTCGCCATAGAGCCCGGCAAGGTTCGACGGGATGATGAGCGCCAGAACGCCGTCGTCGCGCAGTTCCCATTTGAGTTGCGGGATGACGCCGGGCATCGCGGCCGAGAGCAGATAAACCACCCGCATCGTGCCGGCGAGAATGCGGGCACGCTCCAGATAGCGCGGCGTGGCCAGCGACCGTATCTCGGCAGCCGATTCGCTGAACAGCCCTTCGTGCCGGAACAGGTTTGTCAGCGCCAGATAGGCGCGCCCGGGATGGTCGACCCCGAGAAAAGCCGCATGCGCAATGATGTTGAGCGACTGGGTGCCCCGATATTCGGGATGCGCGCGCCAGCCGATGTCAGCCAGCAGGCAGGCGGCCTTGCGGTAGCGCGCCTCGTCCACCGTTTCCTCGACGCCGAACATGTCGAACGCCCGGCCGGTCCAGTCCGCCAGCTCCTGCGCGTGGGTATAGGAGCGGGACCGCAGCCGCGCCAGTTCCTCGCAGGTGGAAAGCAGCGGGTCGGTCTCCTGTTCCGCCGACGTCAGCAGCGAATAAAGATAGCCTTCGCGCACGCCCACCGCCGACACCACGATGCGCGCCGGGTTCATGGCGTTGATGATTTCGCGCTGGACGATCGCGCCATAGGGCAGCAGCGCGCGGCGCGCCTTCGAGACACCCTCGATGCCTTTGATGCGCTCGATACTGCCCTTGGCCACCTGCTTGAGGAACGACAGCGCGCTGGCCGTGTCGATCTCGTAGTGATGCATGACGCCGAGCGGGTAGCCGGTCTTTTCCATGTGCAGCCGGGCAAGGTTTCGCCATGTGCCGCCCACGGCATAGAAGGTGCGTCCCTGTCCTGCCTTCAGCAGCGTGGCCTTGGCGACTTCGCTGCGCGCGATCTTCGCCGCCTGCTCCAGCGAGTTTCCGGCCATGTCCTGGAGGCGCAGGCCACCCAGCGGCAGCGTGATGCCCTCGCCGATCGCCTCGCCGTCGATATCGACCAGTTCCAGGCTGCCGCCGCCGAGATCGCCGGCAATGCCGTTGGCGGGCTGGAAGCCCGAGATCACGCCCAGCGCCGAATAATAAGCTTCCTGGCGACCGCTCAGCACATGGATTTCGGTACCCAGCACCTCCTCGGCACGGTGGATGAAATCCGGGCCGTTTTCCGCCTCGCGCGCCGCCGCCGTCGCCAGAACATGCATGTGCACGGCGCCGGCCTGGTCGGACAGGCTGCGGAAACGCCGAAACTCCTCCATCGCCCGCGTCACCGCCTCGGGATCAAGCCTGCCGGTCGACACGATGCCCCGGCCAAGGCCGGCCAGCATCTTTTCGTTGAACAGCACGGTCGGAGAACGGGCCAACCCCTCATAGACGACCAGCCGGATCGAGTTCGAGCCGATGTCGATGATGGAAACCGGTCGCCGGTCCTGAAGCCGGCCTTGCGATGCGGCCATCATCCGCCGATCGTCGAATCGATTTTCTTGCGGCGCTTGAATTGAGCGATCCGCTTCGGCGCATGCGACTTCAAGGCATCACCCCGTCCCGACAGGCTGGGATTGGTCATGAAATATTCCTGCGCATTGAACGGCTCCTCGCCATCTTCGGGCACGACGCGCCGCGACGTGCCATCCGGCAATACTTCGAAACTTTGCTGGTTGTCCACCAGATTGCCGAGCATGATCTGCTCCAATATCTGCTCGTGCACGGTGGAATTGGTGATCGGCACCATGGTTTCGACACGCCGGTCGAGATTGCGCGGCATCAGGTCGGCCGAACTGATGTAGACGATGGCGTCGTCGGAGGGCAGGCCGTGGCCGTTGCCGAAGCAATAGATGCGGCTGTGCTCGAGGAACCGGCCGACGATCGACTTGACCCGGATGTTCTCCGAAAGGCCCGGCACCTGCGGCCTGAGACAGCATATGCCGCGCACCACCAGATCGATCTCCACGCCGGCGCGGCTCGCTTCGTAAAGCGCATCGATGACCTGCGGGTCGACCAGCGAGTTCATCTTCATCCAGATGCGCCCCGGCCTGCCCTCGCGGATGTGGGCGATCTCTCCTTCGATATGGCCGAGGATGCGGCTGCGCAGCGTGTAGGGCGACAAGGCGATTGTCATTTCATCCGCCGGCTCCGCGTAGCCGGTGATGAAGTTGAAGATCTGCGCCACGTCGCGCGCGATCTGCGGATCGGTGGTGAAGAAGGACAAATCCGTATAGATGCGCGCCGTGATCGGGTGGTAGTTGCCGGTGCCAAGATGCACATAATTGCGCAGCCTGCCGTCCTCGCGCCGCACCACCAGGGACATCTTGGCGTGCGTCTTCAATTCCAGGAAGCCGAAGACCACCTGCACGCCCGCCCTTTCGAGGTCGCGCGCCCAGCGGATGTTGGCTTCTTCATCGAAGCGCGCCTTGAGCTCGACCAGCGCCGTCACCGATTTGCCGGTTTCCGCGGCATCGATCAAAGCGCGCACGATGGGGCTGTCGTTCGAGGTCCGGTAAAGCGTCTGCTTGATGGCCACGACCTCCGGATCGACCGCCGCCTGGCGCAGGAACTGCACCACCACGTCGAAGGATTCGTAAGGGTGATGGACGACGATATCCTTCTCGCGGATGGCCGCGAAACAGTCGCCGCCATGCTCGCGGATACGCTCGGGAAAGCGCGGGTTGAACGGCGTGAACTTCAGGTCGTCACGGGCAACGGCGACAATTTCCGAAATCTGGCTGAGAGCCAGCGGCCCGTCGATGACGCTGATGCGATTGCCCGCGACACCGAGCTCGCTGGCCACGAAGTCGCGCAGTTCCTCCGGCATGCGGCTGTCGAACTCGATGCGGATGACCGAACCGCGCCGCCGTCGCTTCAACGCCGTCTCGAACAGGCGCACCAGGTCCTCCGATTCTTCCTCGACCTCGATATCGCTGTCGCGGATGATCTGGAACGTGCCCGAACCCTTGACCTCGTAGCCGGGAAACAGCCGTCCGATATAGAGTCCCACCACGTCCTCGAGCGTGACGAAGCGGACACGCCCCTTGCGATCCGGCAGGCGGATATAGCGCTTGAGCGCCGGCGGCAGGCGCAACAGCGCGCTCATGTCCTCGCCCTCGCGCAGATGGCGCAACTGCAACGCCATCGAGAAGCCGAGGTTGGGAATGAAGGGGAACGGGTGCGCCGGGTCGATCGACAGCGGCGTCAGGACGGGGAAGACCTGTTCGCGGAAATGCTCCTCCAGCCAGACCTTTTCATCCTTGGTGAGCGCGGAGACGCTGACGGTCTCGATGCCCTCGCCGTTGAGCAGGGCCATCAATTCGGCCAGCACCTTCTGCTGGTCCTCCTGCAACCTCTCCACTTCGCACAATACCTGTTCGAGCTGCTGTTCCGGCGTGCGCCCGTCCGGGCTTTTCAAGGTGATGCGCTGGCGCACCTGCCCGGCAAGGCCGGCCACGCGCACCATGAAGAACTCGTCGAGGTTGCCGGCCGAGATCGACAGGAAGCGGACGCGCTCGAGCAGCGGATGGCGTTCGTTGCGCGCCTCCTCAAGCACCCGCCTGTTGAACTGCAACCAGGAGAATTCGCGGTTGACGAAACGGTCAGGGTTGCCGCTTTCGGTCGCGGCCACATCCGAAGTGGTGAATTCTGCCTGTATCGGCCTCAATTCGCTCATATCCCCGCTTTCTCCACCGCCGGCAAGGTCGATACTCCCCGGCCTGCCAGCCGGCTACACGTTTCACATTATCCTCTGGCAGGGTTTTGCGACAGTTTGATTTCAGCGCGCTTGCAAAGAACGGTCTTATGTTCCAAACGCTGGATAACAGCTCGAAGGAGATGATCATGGCTGGCGGTATCATTCCCCACTTCCAGAACGATCAGGGTCACGCGGCGATCGAGATCGGCGTCAAGGAATTCATGTGCGTCGGAGCCAACCCGCCGTTCGACCACCCGCATGTGTTCCTGGACATGGGCGCGGACGACGAAAAGGTCTGCCCCTATTGCTCGACCCTTTACCGTTTCAACGCAGAGCTCGGGCCGGCCGAGACCATTCCTGCCGGTTGCGCCTATATCCAACGCGTCGCCTGACCCGCAGCTGGTCCGTTCCCCCGGATGACGAAAGAGGGCAAGAGCCCCGTATTGATCGCCGGGGCCGGCATCGCCGGCCTTACCCTGGCGATCGCGCTGGCCCGGCGTGGTATCTCAAGTCATCTCTACGAGCAGGCGCCGCAACTGGAAGCCTTCGGTGCGGGCCTGCAACTTTCTCCCAATGCCTCGCATGTGCTGGCACGGCTCGGCGTGCTGTCGGGCCTGCGCCCGCAGGCCGTGCAGCCGCAAGCCGTCCGCCTGCGGGATGCCTCGACGCTGCGCCTGCTGACCAGCGTTCCCCTTGGGCAAGAAGCCGAGCGGCGCTGGAGGGCACCCTATCTGGTGGTGCATCGGGCGGACTTGCAGCAGGCACTTCTGGCCGAGGCAGCCACATGGGCCGAGATCGAGCTGACGAAGGGAATGCAGTTCACCGCCCTGGCGGCCAATGCCGGCGGCGGCATCGACGCCCGTTTCCTTGATCAAGGCGGAAAAACCCGGGAAGTCCAGGGCGCCTTGTTGGTCGGCGCGGACGGTGTCTGGTCGAAGGTGCGCCGAAACGTCCCTGGTTCGGCGCAGAGCCGTTTCAGCGGGCAGATTGCCTGGCGCACGACGGTCAAAATCGACAGCGAGGCAGGATCGGCCTTTTGGGGGCTGGCCGACACCGACTGCGTCACCGCCTTCCTGCATGGCGATTTCCATCTCGTCGCCTATCCCTTGCGGGCGGGAGCCGAGATCAATCTGGTTGCTTTCATACCCGCCGAACGCATTGCGGAAGGCTGGGCCATACATGCCGACCCATCGATCCTGCTGCAGGCCGTTGGCCGGAGCGCGCCCCGATTGGCAAGGCTCGTCGAGATCGCAGGGCCATGGACGGCGTGGCCGCTGCATACCGTCGACCCCAAGGGCAGGTGGACCGCGCCGGGCGTCGCCCTGATCGGCGATGCCGCCCATGCGGTGACGCCCTTTGCGGCGCAAGGTGCCGCCATGGCGATCGAGGACGCGGTCACCCTCGCACATTTGCTCGCTACGGCCTCGAACACGAGGGAAGAGCTTTCCCGCTGGGAAGAGGGGCGCAAGGCGCGCGTCAGCAGGGTCGCCAAGCGTGGGGCGCTGAACAAGCTGGCCTGGAACGCTGCCGGGCCGGTCGCGCTGGCCCGCAATGTCGTGCTCGGCCTGCGCTCGCCGGAACGGCTCGCAGCCGACCTCGACTGGCTCTACGGCTGGCGCCTGCCGCAAGCCGAACTTGAGATCTGACAGCGATCCGCCTGCGGCGAGTGCCTGCAAATCCTCAGTGCAGGATCTGGCTGAGGAATAGCCTGGTGCGCTCGTGCTGGGGATTGTCGAAGAATTCGGCCGGCGTGTTCTGCTCCACGATCTGACCCTGATCCATGAAGATCACCCGGTTCGCGACCTTGCGTGCGAAGCCCATCTCGTGCGTCACGCACAGCATGGTCATGCCCTCTTCGGCAAGGCTCACCATGGTCTCCAGCACTTCCTTGACCATCTCGGGGTCCAGCGCCGAGGTCGGCTCGTCGAATAGCATGATCTTCGGCTTCATGCACAGCGAACGCGCGATCGCCACGCGCTGCTGCTGGCCCCCCGAAAGCTGGCCCGGATATTTGTGGGCCTGCTCGGGAATCTTGACCCGCTCCAGATAGTGCATGGCCGTCGCCTCGGCTTCCTTCTTGGGAACCTTGCGCACCCAGATCGGCGCCAGCGTGCAGTTCTCCAGGATGGTCAGGTGCGGGAACAGGTTGAAGTGCTGGAACACCATGCCGACCTCGCGGCGCACCTCGTCGATCTTCTTCAGGTCGTTGGTCAGTTCCTTGCCGTCGACGATGATCTTGCCCTTCTGGTGTTCTTCCAGCCGGTTGATGCAGCGGATCATGGTCGACTTGCCCGAACCCGAAGGTCCGCAGACGACGATGCGTTCGCCTCGCATCACCTTCAGGTTGATGTCCTTGAGGACGTGAAACTCACCATACCATTTGTGCATGCCGATGATCTCGATCGCAACATCGGTCTTCGAAACCTGCATCTTGCCGGTATTGACCTGGATTTCTTCCGCGCCGACTGCGTTTTCGGTGGCCATGTGCGGTTCCCTTGTTTCTAGCGTTTATGCCCGGTATCGAGCCGGCGCTCCATATATTGCGAATAGCGTGACATGCCGAAGCAGAATATCCAGAAGATGGCGGCGGCGAAGATATAGCCCGTCTTGGCGGTCTGCGGCGTCGCCCAGGTCGGATCGCCCGAGATGTTCTGCTTGACCACGCCGAGCAGGTCGAACATCGAGATGATGAGCACCAGCGTCGTGTCCTTGAACATGCCGATGAAGGTGTTGACGATGCCCGGGATGACCAGCTTCAGGGCCTGCGGCATGATGATGAGGCCCATCTTGGGCCAGTAGCCCAGGCCGAGCGAATCCGCGCCCTCGTATTGGCCCTTGGGAATTGCCTGCAGGCCGCCACGCACCACTTCCGCCATATAGGCCGACGCGAACAGCGCCACGCCGATCAGCGCCCGCAGCAGCTTGTCGAAGCTCACGCCTGGAGGCACGAACAGCGGCAGCATGAAGCTGGCCATGAACAGCACGGTCACCAGCGGCACGCCGCGCACCGTCTCGATGAAGACCACCGACAACAGCTTGACGATGGGCATGTGGGAGCGTCGTCCAAGCGCCAGAAGGATACCCAGCGGCAGCGAAACCACGATGCCGACATAGGAGATCACCAGCGTGACCATGAGGCCGCCCCACAGCGGCGTTTCGACATAGCGCAGGCCGAATGCTCCGCCGACGAGAAGGAAGAAGGCGACGAACGGGAAAACGCCGAAGAACAGGATGGCATTGAGCCGCTTGTAGGGAACGCGCGGAATGAGCAGCGGCGCGAGCAGCGCGATGAAAAGCACCCCCGTCAAAACCACGCGCCAGCGCTCGTCCATCGGATAGCGGCCGAACATGAACTGGCCGAAGCGGCCGCTGACGAAGGGCCAGCAGGCCCCGGACCAGCCGGCGGGAAGCTGGCCGCCCTGCTCCGTCGTCAGGCAGGCGGTGCGGTCGGTGCCCGTCCATACGGCGCCGAAGAAAAGCCAATCCAATATGCGCGGCAGGAACGACGCGATGGCCAGAAGCGCGATGACCGTCAATACCGAGTCGAATGGCGTCGCGAACAGGTTCTTGCGCACCCATGCCGTCAGGCCGACCTGCGAGCGCGGCGCCGTCTCGGCAAGGACCATTTCAGTGCGCACCCAGGACATGTCATGTTCCTGCATCGCTCACCTCTCCTTCAGCGCCATCTTGGTGTTGAACCAGTTCATGAACAGCGAGGTAATGATGCTGATGCTGAGATAGACGGTCATGAAGATGACCACCACCTCGATCGCCTGCCCTGTCTGATTGAGGATCGTGCCGCCAACCGCATAGAGGTCCGGGTAGCCGATGGCCACGGCGAGCGACGAGTTCTTGGTCAGGTTCAGATACTGGCTGGTAAGCGGGGGAATGATGATGCGCATGGCCTGCGGGATCACGACCAGCCGCAGCCCGTCATTCGACCGCAGGCCGAGCGCGGAATAGGCCTCCGTCTGTCCCTTCGGCACACCCATGATGCCGGCCCGCACGATCTCGGCGATGAACGACGCCGTATAGAACGAGAGCGCAAGATAGAGCGACAGGAACTCCGGCCGCACATTGGTGCCGCCGGTCAGGTTGAAGGTGCCTTTCTGCGGATAGTCGACAGAAATCGGCATGCCCGAGACCACATAGGCGAGAAGAGGCAGGCCGACGATCAGCGCGACGCTGGTCAGGAACACCGGGAACCGCTCGCCGGTAGCCATCTGACGCGCCCTGGCGCGCCGCGCCACATACCACGACAGCACGATCGCGGCGATGAAACCGGCCAGGATCAGGCCTGATCCCGGTTCCCACACCAGCCGCGGGAAATAGAAGCCGCGATTGTTGAGATAGGAGCCGAGGGGAAGCGACAGGCTGTCGCGCACGCTTGGCAGCACCGCCAGCACACCCTGATACCAGAACAGGATGACGAGCAGCGGGGGAATGTTGCGGAATATCTCCACGTAAACCATCGCCAGCTTGCGGATCAGCCAGTTGTTGGACAGCCGCCCGATGCCGACGAGGAAGCCCAGTATGGTCGCGGTCACGATGCCTGCCGCCGCAACGGCCAGCGTGTTGGCGATACCGACCAGCAGCGCCCGGCCGTAGGACGAATCGGATGTATAGTCGATCAGGCGATCGGAAATATCGAAGCCCGCCCGACCGCGCAGGAAGGCAAAGCCGGTGGAAATATTGGAGCGGCGCAGGTTCTCGATGGTGTTGTCGACGATCCACCACACGCCGAGCGCAAGCAGAACGACCAGAAGGACCTGGAAGAAGATACTGCGAACCCTCGGGTCGTAGATCAGCGGGACCCGCGCGGACTCGTCTCTGATGACATCTTGTGACACATGGTTCCCCTTAACCTGGTGTCGGATCCCGCCGGCTCTTGTGTTGTTGTCCCGGCGAGAACGAAGGCCGGGGAGACTGACTCCCCGGCCCTTTTATGCTTAGCGGATCGGCATGCCGTATTGCAGGCCGCCCTTCGTCCACAGCGCATTGATGCCGCGGGCGATCTTGAGCGGGCTTTCGGCGCCGACATTGCGCTCGAAGATTTCGCCGTAATTGCCTGTAGCCTTGATGATATTCACCACCCAGTCATTGCTGAGGCCCAGATCGGTGCCGATCTTGGTTTCCGCCTCGGTGCCGAGCAGACGGCGAATGTCGGGGTTGGAGCTGTTCTTCATCTCATCGACATTGGCCTGTGTGATGCCGGCTTCCTCGGCATTCAGCAGCGCGAAGTAGGTCCACTTGGCGATATCGAACCACTTGTCGTCACCCTGACGCACCGAAGGCCCCAGCGGCTCCTTGGAGATGATTTCCGGCAGAACGACGTGGTCGTCCGGCGCCGACATCTGCAAGCGCACCGCATAGAGGCCCGACTGATCGGTGGTGTAGGCGTCGCAACGGCCCGCATCATAGGCCGCATTGGCCTCTTCGAACTTCTCGAACACCACAGGATTGTATTCCATCTTGTTGGCGCTGAAATAGTCGGCGAGGTTGAGTTCGGTCGTCGTGCCGGCCTGCACGCAGACCGACGCGCCCGAAAGCTGCAGCGCGGAATTCACGCCCGGCAGCTTCTTGGCGTTGATCATGAACCCCTGGCCGTCATAGTAGGTGACGCCCGCGAAGTTGAGGCCGAGCGCCGTATCGCGGTTGACCGTCCAGGTGGTGTTGCGCGAGAGGATGTCCACCTCGCCCGACTGCAGCGCGGTGAAACGGTCCTTGGCGCTGAGGCCGGTGAACTTCACCTTGGTGCCGTCGCCGAAGATCGCGGCGGCAACGGCACGGCAGTAGTCGACGTCGAGGCCGGTCCATTCGCCCTTGTCGTTCGGTGCCGAAAACCCGGCAAGCGCCGTGTTCACGCCGCATTGCAGAAAGCCCTTGGCTTTCACATCGCTCAGCGTATCCGCGCTCGCCGCACCGGCAGTGATGCTGATCGCGGCCGCGCTCAGGATACCAATTGCCAATTTCTTCATAACCCACTGACCCTTTTCTGTTATCCGGGATACGACCCGGTTTTCGTCGTGCCTCCGTGGCCGTCCGCAGCCACGCATCCCGGGATGTGATGTCGCCTTCGACCCATAACCCGCTCCCATTCACGAACCTCATCGAAGGCGATAATCTTCGTGAGGTCAAGAAAAATGAATGATTGGGCCAGCGTTTCACCACCCTGCGAAAGAAGGGGTTGATATTTCAGGCTGAATCGTCCGGAAGCGGGTGCCAAAGTTCCCTTGCGGCAGCCTCGACAATAGCCTGAAAGCGACACAAACTGCCGCCGACCCATCGGTAGACGACATAGGCCCGAAGCGCCGCCGACACCTGTGGATCATCGCAACTTCCCGGGCTGGCGGGCTCGCCAAGATTGCACCTTGGCGCACTCGGCTCTAAAGCTCTTTCATCTTCTTCTAGGGCGATCTCACATGGTCAAGAACAGCATGGAACTGGGCGTCAACACGCGGCTTGCGCATTGCGGCAACGATCCGCGCGATTTTCACGGCTTCGTCAATCCGCCAGTCGTCCATGCCTCGACCGTGCTTTTTCCGGACTCGGCCACGCTGGTCAACCGCGCCCAGAAGTACACCTACGGTACCCGCGGCACCCCGACCACCGACGCCCTGGCGACGGCCATCGATCAACTGGAAGGCTCTGCCGGCACCATCGTCGTTCCCTCCGGCCTGGCGGCCGTCACCGTTCCGCTGCTGGCCTTTTCGGACGCCGGCAGCCACGTGCTGATCGTCGATTCCGTGTACCATCCCACCCGGCATTTCGCCGACACCATGCTGAAGCGGCTGGGTGTCGAGGTGGAGTATTACGATCCGCGGATCGGCGCCGGCATCTCGGCCCTGATGCGACCCAACACACGCGTCGTGTTCACCGAATCACCAGCCTCGAACACCTTCGAGATGCAGGACATCCCGGCCATCGCCAAGGCCGCGAAGCAGGCCGGCGCGGTGGTGATGATGGACAACACCTGGGCTACTCCCCTTTATTTCCGGCCGCTCGACCACGGCGTCGACATTTCCATCCACGCCGCCACCAAATATCCCGCCGGCCATTCCGACGTGCTGCTCGGCACGGTTTCGGCCAATGAGGAGCACTGGCCGCGCCTGCATGACGGGCTCATCACGCTGGGCTGCTGTGCCGCGCCGGACGATGTCTACCAGGTGCTGCGCGGATTGCGAACAATGGGCGTCAGGCTGGAGCATCACAGCAAGAGCGCGCTCGACATCGCACAGTGGCTGGAAGGCCGACCCGGAGTTGCCCGCGTGCTGCACCCTGCCCTGCCCAGCCACCCGGACCATGCCCTGTGGAAGCGCGATTTCTCCGGCTCGTCCGGCATCTTTTCCGTGGTGCTGGCCGGCGGCGGCCAGAAACAGGCCCATGCCTTCCTCGATGCGTTGCAGATTTTCGGGCTTGGCTTTTCGTGGGGCGGATATGAAAGCCTGGCCGTCCCGGTGTCCCTTGGAGACCGCACGATCGCCAAGGGTCCCTATGAAGGGCCCGTCATCCGCCTCCAGATCGGGCTGGAGGATGTGGAAGACCTGAAAGCCGATATCCAGCGCGGGCTTGAAGCCGCCGCTTCCGCTGCATAGCCCACTTTTTGCCCTTGCCATCAAAGGCTGAAACCAATAGGCAGCAGCATGGTTTCGGAGTGTAGCGCAGCCTGGTAGCGCACCTGATTTGGGATCAGGGGGTCGCGTGTTCGAATCACGCCACTCCGACCATCTTCACCAGCCACGGGAAAGCCCGACTGCGGCGTTTGCGGGCCTTGCCGCCGCGCGCTTTGCGCAGTAAGCAGTCGGCAACGGCTGACGAGCCGAGCAGCAAAGAGGTTTCCATGTCCGCGCGCATCTTCAGCCCCGCCAAGACGGCCATGCAATCGGGTACCGCCAAGACCGGCTACTGGATTCTGGAGTTCGAGCCAGAGCAGCCGCGCAAGATCGACCCCTTGATGGGCTACACCTCGTCCGGCGACATGAAGAGCCAGATCAGGATCAGGTTCCAGAGCAAGGAAGAGGCGATCGCCTATGCCGAGCGCGAAGGGCTGGCCTACCGCGTGCAAGAACCCAATCCGCCCAAGCGCCGGCAGATCTCCTATGCCGACAATTTCCGGTATGACCGCCGCACGCCCTGGACGCACTGACGACAGCCGAGTTTCCCGCCGCCCGCGCAATGAAGCGCGGCGGCTCGACGGTCCCGTAGCTCAGCTGGATAGAGCACCGGCCTTCTAAGCCGATGGTCGCAGGTTCGAATCCTGCCGGGATCGCCATAGATCAAACGCCTATATCGATTTTCCGATAATTCTTATTAACAGCCGCGCCGCAGCTTCGCACGCCTTGTCCAGACGCCTTTTCTCGCATAAGTAGCAGAAGGGGATTTCTGAGGGGGGCCGCACCATGCCGGTGTGCGGGACATGCGCAGGGCTTGGGCGCGTATTTCATTGCATTCGATGGCCAGCCTGCGGCTGCCCGGACGGGACAACCGCTACGTCCTGTCCCGGCAAAACCATGTGCTGTTCCCAATGTCCCGGAACCGGAGGGGCAGAGCCGGCTACGAAAGACAGCACGGGACACCATAAGCTTCCGCAACGGCTACGACATAGCTAGAATACTCTGCTTCGAGCAGCTTCACGTGCTTTCAGCACGCTGGAATGAACTCGGTTCAGGAAACGACCCCAATACGTGCAAATTTCGGGTCGTATCGCGCTGTAATATCGAGCATCAGCTTTGTTCCCAGGCGGTACTCCGCAGGCAGGCCAAATGCCGACTCATAGAGAATTCGGCTGTTCAGGCCAACGAACGAGTAAACTGCCGGATCCATCTCATTTAGCATGTTGGCGCCCCAGACGCCCATACGCTGCTCCCAGTAGAAAAGATCGAGGATATCGAACCCATACATCTCCCCCTCGTAACCCGCACAGGAAACAAACTGCTCCATCGCCGACCTGGTAATCGATATAAAATCGGAGGAAGGATTTTCTACCTTTCTCGTTTTGTAGATGGAGGTAAATTCATCGACGACATCAATGGATTTAACAGGCTTGTATCCTTCTCTCGCGCTCATCCTGTGTCTGTTGTAAAATCCTCTGATAATTTCACCACCATATCCCCTGACGAAGACGGTATCCGGCCCCGCGACATCGTACATGTTAACGGTAAGGGAGGAACCGCCGCGGCAATGACCTGTCGCCCTGTCAATCACCTTCGAGATCTCTATTGCATGCGTTCCCCAATCCTTATTGGCGGGGTCCATATAGACATGCGGAAGTCCGAGGTGTGTAACCATTTCGGCCACCACCGGCTTCTCACTCTCGGGCAATCGACCGCCCGTCCATGTCACCAGCCTGGGATTTAAACCTTTGGCGACCAATCCGGCAATGACACCACGAGTGTCCACCCCGCCTGTCAGCCCCAAAAGGACATTGTACTTACCCTTCAGGAATGCTGCCGTTTGCGTAAAATACTCATCGCAAACAACCATGAACTGATCCAGGCTCGTCGATGACAGATTTTGCCTTGGCCAATATCTGTAAGCGCCATGGCCTTTTTCATAAAGACAGTTCGGCGTAAGGCATCTGACCGCTTCATACATGGTCATATCGCCGGGAAGATAAACTGTGCCGCGCTTCCCATATTCTGGGGATTTAATGAATTTCTTTGAGTATTCGCTTATAAATTGACCGGACGCCTCCGCGCATAACGCGGCATGAGAAGCAAGGCAAAATTCCCTGTTCGTCGCATAATAGATGGTCCGCGATCCAAAAGGATCGTGAAAGACTTTTACACCTTCGGCGGATATGAGAAATAAGGCAAACCGACCGCCAAGCCGGTCCAATGCATCGAGATCCCCGTTTGAGGCAAGATCTGAGAGCAATTCCTCGACGCTCCGATCTCCATGCGCAGCGTAAATATCGCCGACAACTATTATTCGCCCTTCGTCATTGGCATGATCGACAATATTACACTCCTGATGAGCATATATATCTATAGATAAGCAATTTATCTTGTTCCAGTTTTTAGATATATAGGATGGTATATCAACCCCTGTTTCGATCGCAAGAAATCCGAAGCGGAATGCCAGATCATAATCCATCCCAGCTATTTCTCCCTTTGGGTACCGCCGAAGCAGGACGGTTACAGCGGCAGAGGACATGGAACCTCCGCAGCGCTTTCTAACGCGGCACTAACTCTAACCGAGCGCGGCTAAATGACAAAATGAAGGCGAGAGGGCCATTTTCCCTGACCACATATTTGGGTGTCCCTCCGTCAGATAAACGGATCGGACAGACTGGACACGCGTCGATGGGAAGCAAGCTCGGTTTCCGGCCAGGCTTCTACGGGTTGGCCAGCGTTTGCTCCAGGCTTAGAAATAGCTCTCCTGCAGCGTGACGCCGGCCATATTCCGACCTGTACCTGACACGGCGGGGCGCCATGGTGCCACCATCCGTGATACCGGTCGTCAAAGCTCCCGATAAAGATGATTTCGACCAATCGGCAAACAGGAGAGGTTTGCGGATTTTCGTCAGAGATCCCTCGCCTGCGACGGTCATAAGCCGCGTCGAAAATTCCGAATCTGCTCCAAAGGGAACGGGTTCATAGTAACCGATATTCGATACAACCCATTCTCGCCTGTAACAGAGCGACGACTGGTCCTCGTGAACATAGCCACGGACTTTCGGCTTGATGCCGATATCCTTGCTGATGCGGAGAAGGCTCCCAATCGCCGCTACCGGTCTCTGGCTTGCCACCAAAGGTGCGACCAGTTCCTCGATCTTGGTGGGATGAGCCCAATCGTCAGAATCGTTGCAGGTGAAGAACTCACCCCTGGCCTCACACAGCGCCCTGTTCCTCGCCCGATAGGTGCCGCCATTTTGCGACTGGCTGAACACGCGTACTCTGGAGTCCCGCTTTGCAAATTGCGTCGCAATCTCCATGGTCGCGTCGCGGCTGCAGTCGTCGACCACCAGAATCTCAATATTCTTATGAGTTTGTCCCAAAAGGCTCTCGAGTACCGGCCCCAGCGTCGCCGCCGAATTGAAAGTCGACATGGCTATGCTCACCAGGGGACCGGACCAGAAGTTCTTGTCCGCGGCGGAGGTTATGTTTGTTACCGATATGCCCTCGTCATCCCTTTTCAGGGTTATCTCCGACAATCCGAGCATTGCCAGAGCCCTGTTGAACTCTGTCACCTGCCCAACAAAATCTCCACGCCTCAATCTCAGATTCGACCAGAACAGAAATAAATCCGCCGATACCGTGGAGCCTCGTGATCTCAGGCCATGTCTCAGACACGCATCCTCGCCGAGATAATTTAACGCTGTATTGTTGGCAAACAATTCCTCTTTCAGCGTAAACTTGAATTTCTCCGAGGTCGCAATGTGATCGAAAATGGATTCAAGCAGCGTATTGTCTTCAAGAAGATAAGCATCACCCAGCATTCGGAGAAGCGAACTCTGATTGAAAGCACCCAACACAAGAGAATCTCGGGCAAAATCCTTCGCTTCCCCGAATTTTCCGAGAGAAAGCAGCGCTATAAAGTAATCCAGCCGGAAGGTGGGATGCAGCCAAAGACGCGTTGGGATTTGCGAGGATGCGGCAAGGAGCGCCTCGGGCTCGCCGGTTTCCAGGCACTCTTTTGCAAATCGACGGTATTGCAGGCTCTCGGACGGCTCTGTCTTTCTCATCGCGGGAGCATATGCAGGATGTGGGTCCGCGTAACCCGCGCTGTCGCCACCCCGCCGTTCGCCGAACCGACGGATATAATACTCGTCATATGTGGCGAAGCCTGACACGGTATTGTGATTGACGCTTTTCCGAAGCGAATATGACAGGCGTGGTGGCAGATTGGCGTTGATTCGCTGCAAGAGGGATAGCTTCGTCACTTCAATGCCCTTTCACTCCACCCCTCCACCCGCGTGTTTAGAATAGCCGTTGGTCAAGTTTCAAGACGAGCCGACACATAAACTCGCTCAATCTTCGGTTTTGTCGCCTCGGGGTGCCCGTCTCCTCCCGCCATACAAGCGAGACGGGGTCTCGATCGAGGCCCCGTTTCTAGTTTCGAGCATGTCAGCCAGTGCTATCCGACCCGGACCGCAGCCGGCGGCGTTTCGCCGGAGGGTGCGCTTTCGCTGGCTTTCCACTCGGCCCAGCCGGGCTCGCCCTTCATGAAAGCCTCGATTTCGGCACGGCTGGCTTCAAGCTTGGGATCGTGCTTCAGGTAATACCTGGTCTCGCGCACGATCAGTCCCGACAGGATCAGCAGGCCGATCAGATTGGGGATCGCCATCAGGCCGTTCATGACGTCCGAGAAGTTCCAGACCACGCCGAGCTGCACTGTGCAGCCGAAGAACACGACCAGCGAGAACAGCACGCGGAACGGCATCACGCCGCCACGGCCGACAAGGCGCTCGACATTGCGTTCACCATAGTAGGCCCAGCCCAGAATGGTCGAATAGGCGAACAGCACCAGCCCGATGGTCACGATCCAGTGGCCCCACTGGCCGGGCAGGCCATGGCTGAAGGCCTGGCCGGTCATGATGGCCGCCGAGATCTGCTTGCCGGTTTCGGGATCGACCGAATTCCACACCCCGGTGGTGATGATGACCAGACCGGTACAGGAAACCACGATGATGGTGTCGATGAAGGTCTGCGTCATCGACACCAGCCCCTGCCGGACCGGATGGGTGGTCTGCGCCGACGCGGCGGCGATGGCCGCCGAACCCATGCCGGATTCGTTGGAGAAGATGCCGCGGGCCACGCCATACTGAACGGCGATCATGATGGTCGAGCCGACAAAGCCGCCCACCGCCGACGAACCGCTGAAGGCCGAGGTGAAGATCTCGACAAAGGCGGCCGGAACCGAGGCGATGTTGACCAGAAGGATATACAGCGCGCCCAGCACGTAGAACAGGATCATCACCGGCACCAGCCCGGCGGTGACCTTGCCGATCGACTTGATGCCGCCAACCAGCACGAGCATCGTCATGGCCGCAAGCACCGCCCCCGTCGTCCAGGTGGGAACATGGAAGCTGCGCTCCAGATTGGAGGCGATGGAGTTGCCCTGGGTCATGTTGCCGATGCCGAAGCAGGCGCAGACGGTGAAGATCGCGAAAGCCAGGGCGAGGAACTTGCCGAAACCGTTGGGGATGCCCCGCTCCAGATAATATTGCGGGCCGCCAGACTTCTCGCCGGCTGCGTCGGTCGCCCGGAAGCGAACGCCAAGGAAGGCTTCCGAATATTTCGAGGCCATGCCCAGCAGCGCCGTCACCCACATCCAGAACAGCGCGCCCGGGCCGCCGATGCCGATGGCGGTCGCCACGCCGACGATGTTGCCGGTGCCAACCGTGGCAGCCATGGCGGTGGTCAATGCCTGGAACTGGGAAATGTCGCCCTCGGCATCATCGTCCTTGCGCTTGATCAGCCCAAGTCGCAACGCAGCTCCCAGCCGCAGGAGCTGGATGCCCCTCAGGCGCACGGTCAGATAAAGACCGGTACCGAGCAGCAGCGGTATCAGCAGGTACGGCCCCCAGACAATGCTGCCTATATCTCCCAGAAACTGTTCGAGCCCATCCAAATTCATATGCAGAATCCTCCGCCTACATTCCAATTTGCGGGATGGGTCAGCAAGTTTGCCCGGCAATGTCAAGCAGCCGGAGATTGGGCCAGAACGGATTTCCACTTTCTTCACTGCCCGGAATTCGACTTTTGTACTATAGAAAAATTTCCGCGTTGGCGGTAGCGGCCCCTCCCCTTCAGGTTGTATTTCCCATAGAACTTCAAACAGCAAACAAGCCTGTCGAGGCTTCCGCTTCATATTCCTGAATGTCCGGGAAAGGCTGCCGACCGGCAGTCGCGAAAGGGTCAGAAGCCCAGTTCGCCCTGACCTTCATCCATGGCGCTGACGGCCTCGGCCGCGAGCGCACGGGTGATGCGGCTGTGCTCTTCCAGCGCCATACGGTCGAGCTTTTCGACGACACGAATGGCGGTCGCCAGCGAGCGCTCGATACGGCGTACCAGATATTGCACGACCGCAAGGTCCACTTCGATCTGGCGGTCGGCGAACAGCTTGGTGATGACGCCGGCCAGCAGCATGTCGTCCGGCTCGTGAATCTCCACGGTCGGGGCGGCCGTCAGGCGCGAAACGAGATCAGGCAGCCGCACGCCCCAGGCCGAGGGAAAGCGCCGGGCCGTCATCAGCAGATGGCTGCCATTGGCGCGCACGTGGTTGATGAGATGGAACAGGCCGTTTTCATCGATGACCGCGCCGTCGACATCGTCAAGCAGCACCGGCCGGGCGTCCAGCGAACCGACCGTCTGCGAAAGATCGTCCGCGCGCAGTGAAACCGCGCCCGAAAGGGATCGCCAGATTGCGGCCAGATGCGTCTTGCCGGCTCCCGTCGGACCGGAAAGCACCATCACCGGCGCCGGCCATTCCGGCCAGCGGTCGATCAGCGCCACCGCCTCCTCATTGGCCGGCGACACGACGAGATCGTCGCGCGAGTAGCCGGGAGCATGGCTGAAATCCAGCGGTAACTGTCGGGGCCTGTCCATTTCCTGCACCATATAAGGCGTCAGTCGTTCTTGCCGGAAGTGCCGGTGCGCGCAACCGCGGGCGCGTCTTCATCCCCGTTTCCCCGATAGAGCGGGGAGTCCAGATAGCGGGACAAGGCAAACCGCACCAGGACGGCGATGGCCGCTGCCGCCGGCACGGCAATGAGCAAGCCGACGAAGCCGAACAGGGCGCCGAAGGCGAACAGGGCGAACATCAACCACACCGGATGCAGGCCCACGCTTTTGCCGACAAGCTTGGGCTGGAGGATGTTGCCCTCGATGAACTGGCCGACGAAGAACACGCAGGCCACCGCCACCACCATGATCCAGTCCGGCCAGAACTGCACGAAGGCGACGCCGACGGCCAGAACCAGCCCGGTCAGCGAGCCGACATAGGGGATGAAGCTGATCAGCCCGGCGAACAGGCCGATCAGGATGGCGAAGTTGAGGCCGGTCAGCGTCAGGCCGAACGCGTACATGGCGCCCAGCACCAGGCACAACGTGCCCTGCCCGCGCACGAACCCGGCCGTCGCCGTGTTGATGTCGGCAAAGATGGTCCGCACTGTCTGCACATGGTCGCGCGGCACCCAGCTATCGACCACGGTGATCATGCGATCCCAGTCGAGCAGCATGTAGAAGGCCACTACCGGCGTGACCACCAGCAGGCTGACCACGGAAACCAGCGCCATGCCGGAGCTCCAGATCGACTGGAACAGCGTCGTCAGCAGCCCAAAGCCGGAGGTCAGCAGCGAATTCAGCCCTTCCTTCAGCCCCGCCGCATCGACCCCGAAACGGCGTTCCAGCCATTCCGGGTCGAAATTGGTGACCAGCGCCTGCAAGCGGGTCATGTAGTCGGGCAGCCTCGCGGCGAAATCCGCCATCTGCGAGGCAAGGACCGGCACCAGAACCACAAGCGCAAGCACCAGCACAATGATGAATGCGAACAGGATGACGATGGTGGCCATCAGCCGCGAAAGGCCGAGCCGCTGCAAGCGGTCGGCCACCGGATCGAGGAAATAGGCCAGCGCCATGCCGGCCACGAACGGCAGCAGGATGCTGGAAAACACATAGAGGAAAGCCACCAGCACAAGGGCAGCGGCGCCCCAGAATAGCGCCTGCCGTCGCCACGCAACGGACATCTCGGCCCTGGCGGCGCCCTCGTCAGTTCTGGATCGTGCCTTTGCCATTGCCGCTCATGTGCTTAAGCCAGCCGAGGAGATAGGCTGCCGCCGAAGCCACGGTCAAGAGGCCCGACAGGATTATCAGGAGAAGGCGGAGGGGGCCGAAGCCCATGCCGAAGGCGAGTTCCGCCAGAACGATGCAGGCCAGCAGGATCTGAACCGCCGTGTTGACCTTGGACACCAATAGCGGCTTCATCTCGACCGGATTGCCGATGATCGTGGACAAAAGCACGGCACAGACGATCAACCCGTCGCGCGACACCGCGGCAATGACCAGCCAAAGCGGCAGTTCGCCGATATAGCCCAGAACCACGAACACGCTGACCAGCAAGGTCTTGTCGGCGATGGGATCGAGATAGGCGCCGAGCTGCGAGCGCTGGTTGAACTGGCGCGCGATGAAGCCGTCCACTCCGTCCGAAACGCCGGCCACCAGGAACCCCGCGAACGCCCACTCCCAGCGTGCCTGCAGCATGGCCAGCACCACGCCCGGGACGAGCAGGAGACGCAATATGGTGATCAGGTTCGCTACGGTCACTTCGGTCTCGACATTCAACCGGCAATAGATGGATCAGCAAGGCCGGTGCGGCAAGGGAAGACAAGGTTCCGCAAGCTCGCGCCGCATGCCTTTCCCCAGTTCCATCCGCCTGCACATCTGCGCTACCTTGCGGGACAGGGCCGTTCATGCGAAGAGCCCGCCATAGCAAGGGGAAAGCGATGGCCGAACGCAAGACCGGGCTGACTTATGCCGAAGCAGGCGTCGATATCGATGCCGGCAATCTGATGGTGGAAAAGATCAAGCCGCTGGTGCGCGCCACCCGCCGGCCGGGCGCCGATGGCGAGATCGGCGGATTCGGCGGGTTGTTCGACCTCAAGGCCGCGGGCTTCACAGATCCGGTTCTGGTGGCTGCCAATGACGGCGTCGGCACCAAGCTCAAGATCGCCATCGATGCCGGCAAGCATGACACCATCGGCATCGATCTGGTCGCCATGTGCGTGAATGATCTCGTCGTGCAGGGCGCCGAGCCGCTGTTCTTCCTCGATTACCTTGCCACCGGCAAGCTCGATCCGGACCAGGGCGCCGCCATTGTCGGCGGCATCGCCAAGGGCTGCCGGGAAGCCGGCTGCGCGCTGATCGGCGGCGAGACGGCGGAAATGCCGGGCATGTATCACGGCGACGACTACGACCTTGCCGGCTTCGCCGTGGGCGCGGCCGAGCGCGACCAGTTGCTGCCGACGAACGACATCGCCGAAGGCGACGTGATCCTCGGCCTTGCCTCCTCCGGCGTGCATTCCAACGGCTACTCGCTCGTGCGCCGCATCGTGACGGCGGCCGGCCTCGGCTGGAGCGACCGCGCGCCCTTCGACAAGGGCCAGACGCTGGCCGAAGCGCTGCTGGAGCCGACCCGCATCTATGTGAAGCCGGTGCTGAAGGCGATCCGCGGCACCCATGGCATCAAGGCGCTGGCCCACATCACCGGTGGCGGCTTCCCCGAAAACATTCCGCGTGTGCTGTCCAAGGACTTCTCGGCCGAACTGGACCTCGACACCATCGAGGTGCCGCCCGTCTTCTCGTGGCTAGCCGAGGCCGGCGGGGTGGAAGCCACGGAAATGATGCGCACCTTCAATTGCGGCATCGGCATGGTGATCGTGGTCGCGTCCGGGCAGGCCGCACAGGTCGCGGCCGTGCTTCAGGAAGCGGGCGAGACGGTAACGTCGATCGGCCGCATCGTACCGCGCCGCGATGCCGGCGTGATCTATCGGGGGACCATCGGCCTATGAGAACTGCACGCAAGCGCACGGTGGTGCTGATTTCCGGGCGCGGCTCGAACATGACAGCGCTGATCGAGGCGGCATCCGATCCGGCCTATCCGGCGGAGATCGTCGGCGTCATCTCGGACAAGGCCGATGCCCACGGACTGCGTGTCGCCGCCGCGCGCGGCATCCCGACACAAACCATTGCCCGCAGCGACCATGCCGGCAAGGCCGACCACGACAAGGCCATCGACGCCGCGCTTGCCGGCTTCAAGGCCGATATCGTGGCGCTGGCCGGTTACATGCGCCTGCTGACCACGAGTTTCGTGGAAAAGTGGTCGGGGCGCATGATCAACATCCACCCTGCCCTGCTGCCGGCCTTCAAGGGGCTGGACACGCACAAGCGCGCGCTGGAGGCCGGCATCAAGGTGCATGGCTGCACCGTCCATTTCGTCACGCCGGAAATGGACGACGGGCCGATCATCGCACAGGCTGCCGTGCCGGTTCTGGTGGGCGACGACGAGGCCACGCTTGCCGCGCGCGTGCTCAAGGCCGAGCATCCCCTTTACGTGCTGGCGCTCAAGCTGCTGGCCGAGAACAAGGTGACCATGGCCGGCGGAAAGGTCCGCTTCGCCACCGGCAACGGACTGGTCGAGAACCCGGACACGACCCTGTTCTCGCCTGCCGACCTGCGCGACGAGGTCGACCTCGAAGCCCTGGCCCGCTTTACCCCCTGACCGGCCGGAGGCGGCAATGCGCCAGCTCCTGTTGCTGCGTCACGCCAAATCGAGCTGGGACGATCCTGCGCTTGCCGATTTCGAGCGCCCTCTAGCGCCGCGCGGCAGGCAAGCCGCCCCGCTGATCGGCAGGGAAATGGCAGAGCGCGGCTGGCTTCCCGATTTCGCGCTGGTATCGGCCGCCGTCCGGACACGCCAGACATGGGAACTGGTCTCCGGGCAATGGCCCGCCGGAACCTCTGCCGCGGCATTCACCGAAGCGATCTATGAAGCGGCGCCCCGCGACATTCTGTGTGAGATCCGGCAGGTTTCCGCCGATGCGCGCTGCCTGCTCGTCGTCGGCCACAATCCGGGCCTCGAAATGCTTGCCCACGACCTTGCGGGACCGGGAACCGACCCTGCCGCCCTTGAACGCCTCAAGGCCAAGTTCCCGACCGCCGCGCTGGCCCGATTCGAGGTCGCGACGGGCTGGCCGGAGCTTTGCGCCGGCTCGGCCCGCCTCTCGGATTTCATCCGGCCGCGCGATCTGGGCTGACGCCTTACTCGGCGATGCCCTCCTCATATTCGGCCGACATTTCCAGCCAGCGTTCTTCCTGGCCGCTTAGTTGCGTGACGAGGTCGGAGCGCTCCTTGGCCAGTTTCGTGGCCTTGGCGGCGTCCTTTTCGTAAAGCGCGGGATCTCCCAATTCGTCCTCGATCAGGTCGATGCGCTTGCGCAGCCGGTCCATCAGGCCTTCAGTGGCCCTGATCTGCTTGGCCAGAGGTTCCAGCGCGGCGCGCCGCTGGGCGGCCTCGCGCCGGCGATCCGCCTTGGACGCCTTTTCCGCCTCGCGCCTGTCGCGGCGGTCCGCCGGCTGGCCCGTCACCAGCGTCTTGTAGTCGTCAAGGTCGCCGTCATAGGGATGAACCGCCCCGTCCTTGACCAGCCACAGGCGATCGGCTGTCGCTTCAAGCAGGTGGCGGTCGTGGCTGATGAGGATCACCGCGCCCGGAAAGTCGTTCAGCGCATGGATCAGCGCTTCGCGGCTGTCGATGTCGAGGTGGTTGGTCGGCTCGTCGAGAATGAACAGATTGGGGCCCTCGAAGGCGGCAAGCCCCATCAGCAGCCGCGCCTTCTCGCCGCCCGAAAGGTCCTTGGCAGCGGTGTTCATCTTCTCGGTCGAGAGGCCGAACTGGGCGACACGCGCCCGCACCTTCGATTCCGGCGCGTCCGGCATCAGCCGCCGCACATGCTCATAGGCATTCTCTTCCGGCCGCAGATCGTCGAGCTGGTGCTGGGCGAAGATCGAGGTCTTCAGGCCCGGCGCAACGGTGATCGTCCCGGTTTCCGCGGTGAGGCGCCCGGCCAGCAGCTTGGCGAAGGTGGACTTGCCGTTGCCGTTGGCGCCCAGCAGCGCGATGCGGTCATCGTTGTCGATGCGCAGGGTCATGCGCTTCAGCACCGGCTTGCCGGGTTGGTAGCCGACATCGACGCCCGACAGCGCCACGATGGGCGACGCCACGGTCTTTTGCGGCTCGGGGAAGGAGAACGGCCGCACGCTTTCGTCCAGAACCGCGCCGATCGGCTTCATGCGCTCCAGCGCCTTGATGCGCGACTGCGCCTGCCTGGCCTTGGATGCCTTGGCGCGAAAACGGTCGATGAAGGATTGCAGGTGCTTGCGATGCGCCTCCTGCTTGGTTCGGCTCTTTTCCTGCAACTCCCGCTGCTCGGCAAGCTGGCGCTCGAACTGGTCGTAGCCGCCGCGCCAGAAGGTGAGCTTCTTGCCGTCGAGATGCACGATGGAATTGACGGCGCGGTTGAGCAGGTCACGGTCGTGGCTGATGAGCAGCACGGTGTGGGGATATTTCGCCACATAGGTTTCGAGCCACAGCGTGCCTTCGAGGTCGAGATAGTTGGTCGGCTCGTCCAGAAGCAGCAGATCGGGCTCCGAGAACAGCACCGCCGCCAGCGCCACGCGCATGCGCCAGCCGCCGGAGAAGGACGAGGCGGGGCGCTTCTGCGCTTCCTCGTCGAAACCCAGGCCCGACAGGATGGTGGCGGCGCGCGCTTCGGCGGAATGAGCGTCGATATCGGCCAGGCGGATATGGATTTCGGCGATGCGATGCGGATCGGTCGCCGTCTTCTCTTCCTCCAGCAGGGCTGCGCGCTCCTTGTCGGCCTTGAGCACGATATCGATCAGCGGCTCCTCGGTGCCCGGCGCCTCCTGTGCCACCTGTCCGATGCGCAGCCCCTTGGGCAGGCTGATCGATCCCGTTTCCGAAGGCATGTCGCCGGTGATGGCGCGAAACAGCGTGGTCTTGCCGGTACCGTTGCGCCCGACAAGGCCGGCCTTGGTCCCGGCCGGGAGGGTGAGCGAGGCATGGTCGAGCAGCAGGCGCCCGGCAATCCGCAGCGAAAGGTCGTTTATGATCAACATGGTCGCGCGTTTTGGCCTGCCGGCACGCCGAAGGCAAGGCCGAAAGCATGGGCCAAGCGATCAGGCGTAGGCCCTGCCCTCTTCCGTGCGCTGGAAATAGACGAGGTCCAGCACCACCGATTGCCGCCCGAGCATCGTCAGGATCGTGTGCGCCTGTCCGCGATGGTGGGTCTGGTGGTTGAAGAAATGGCCGAGCGCCGGCGAAAGCCGCTGCGAAATGGTGCGCATGTCGGTCACGGTGATGTAGGTGAAACGGCCCGCCAGGTCCTCGGCCCCCAGGTTTTCAACCCAGCCGGAAATGCGCCTGTCCTCGGCTTCGCGCGCCGCCCGCAGTTCCGGCAGGTCCTTGTGGAGGATCGTATCCAGTTGCGTGGGTGCATCGCCCTCGCCCGTAAAGCGCTTCATCCAGATGCGGTCGGCGACGAGCACATGGTTGAGCGTGCCCATCATCGAGCCGAACGCGGCGCCGACATCACGGCGGAACTCGTCATCGGTGAGATCGGCCGCCGCATCATAGATGCGCGTATTGGCCCACCGGTTGTAGGCCGCAAACATCATGAAATGGCGCTTCATCCGCTTTCTCCCGCCGCTTTGCCGAAAGAGGTCTAGCGCTGCGGCTTCCCATCGCCAACCCCTGTTGCGGCCTCCCCTTGGCAATAGGCCGGGCGGCCTGTATAGAGCGCGCCACACAGCAATCCCAAAATCAGAAGGACCACCCATGGCGCTCGAACGCACCTTTTCCATGATCAAGCCGGATGCCACCCGCCGCAACCTGACCGGCGCCATCACCAAGATGCTCGAGGATGCCGGCCTGCGCGTCGTCGCTTCCCGCCGCGTGTGGATGAGCCGCCGCGAAGCCGAGGGCTTCTATGCCGTGCACAAGGAGCGCCCCTTCTTCGGCGAGCTGGTCGAATCCATGTCCTCCGGCCCGACCGTGGTGCAAGTTCTGGAAGGCGACAACGCCATCGCCAAGAACCGCGAAGTGATGGGCGCGACTAACCCGGCCGACGCCGCCGAGGGCACCATCCGCAAGACCTTCGCCCTGTCGATCGGCGAGAATTCCGTGCACGGCTCCGACGCCCCGGAAACCGCGGCGCAGGAAATCAGGTACTGGTTCTCCGACACCGAGATCGTCGGCTGAGCGAAAGCTGCCGCAACGAAAAAAAGCCGGGGCATGTCCCCGGCTTTTTTATTGTCTGATCAATGCGTTATCTGCTTTATCTGGTAAAATGCAGCAATTCCTTGCCGTCTGTGTCGCTCAGCACCAGCTTGTCCTCGGCCGTAGCGTGGCTGGCGACCTTGCCCAACGCCTGGAAGAAGGCGTGCTCGGCTTCCATCCGCTTCTGCTCGCAGGCCATCTGGGTCGCGCCGACCTGGCTGAAGGAAATGGCTTCGCCTTCGATCTTCACGCCGGCGAAATAGCCGTTGCACGGCCCCTTGCCGTGGGCGCGCCCATCCTGGCCGAGGGTCAAGGTCGCAGGGTTTTCCGGCAAGTCGTCAAACCCGTCCATGAAGGTCAGCTTCCACTCGATGTCGTGGAGCGCATCGGTGCTTTCCTGGGCAACACGCTTCACCAGCACGGTCTGGGCCTCTGTCGTCCGCGGATCGACTTCATGGCGCGTGTCGTTGATGAACCAAAGCTGGTTGTCGACGGTGATGCGCGCCTGAAGCGCATAGGTCATGTTCGGCTTGATGACCGAATCGTCGAACTTGATTTCAAAGTGCACCGGCACCTGTCCCGAAGGCGAAATCTCCTGCTTGCCGATCACGGCCGCCGGCGCGTCGGCAAGCGACACATCCGCCAGTTCGACCGACACCACCGCATTGTCGGGCAGCGCCATGCGCTCGCGATAGGTGACCTCGCCTTTGAGCACCATCTCCGCCGCGAGAGACGGCCCGTTCATGGCCAGAAGGCCGGCAACAGGCACCAGACCCAACAAAATCAGTTTTTTCAGCATCTTCTGTCCTCGTTTCGGTGTCCCACAGGGCAGCAGGATTGAGGAAAAACCATGACGCAGCGCAAAATCTGCGGTTGACCCAAGGTTATCTCTTCCAACCGGAGATTGCCAGTTCGTCGGCCTCCTTGGCCTCGACCCAATCGCCTTCGGAGCCGTCCGCGCCATGCTCCTTCTTCCAGAAAGGCGCGCGCGATTTCAGGAAATCCATGACGAAGGTGGCAGCCTCGAACGCGGCCTGCCGGTGGCTGGAGGCGGTGACGACCAGCACGATGTTGTCGCCGGGGTTCAGTTTGCCATGGCGATGAATGGCGGTGAGGCCCTGCAGTGGCCAGCGGGTGCAGGCCTCGGCGGCGATGCGCCTGATCTCGGCCTCGGCCATGCCGGGATAGTGCTCGAGTTCCAGCGCCGACAGCCGCCCGGCCTCGTCGCGGCACAGGCCGGTGAAGGTGACGACCGCACCGATGTCCTTGCGCCCCTTCGTCAACCGGGCGATCTCTTCGGCCACGTCGAAATCGGCGGCCTGGATGCGGATGTCCGGCTCGACGTCGGCCATGGCCGTCAACCGCCGGTCATCGGTGGAAACAGGGCGATCTCGCTGGCGCCGGCGATCTTCTCGCCATGGCCGACATGTTCCTGATTGATCGCCACGCGGATCACTTCGGGATGCTGCAAGGCGTTCTCATATTCCTCGCCGCGCTGCCTCAGCCATTTCAGCAGATCCGAGACGGTCACCACATCGGCCGGCAGATCGAGGTCTTCCTGCGGCTTGCCGATGCGTTCGCGCACCCAGGCGAAATAGATGAGCTTCATCGCCCTACTCGTCGACAATGTGCTTCAGGCCAGCCCTGAAGTAATCATAGCCCGTATATAGGGTCACGATGGCCGCGATCCAAAGCAGCACCAGCCCGGTCAGCGTCGTGTAGGGGAAGATCTTGTCGCCCGCCGGCCCCGCCAGCAGGAAGGCGATGGAGACCATCTGGATGGTGGTTTTCCACTTTGCGAGCTGTGTCACCGGCACGCTCACCTTCAGCGCAGCCAGATATTCGCGCAGGCCCGAAACCAGGATCTCGCGGCACAGGATGATGATGGCCGCCCACAGCGACCAGCCGGCGATGCCACCGCGGTGATCCGTATCGGCGGCAAGAAGCAGAAGGCAGGTCGCCACCAGCAGCTTGTCGGCGATCGGATCGAGCATGCGGCCGATATTGGAAGTCTGCTTCCAGGCGCGGGCGAAGTAGCCGTCGAAATAGTCGGTGATGCTGGCGGCGAGGAAAACCGCCAGCGCCGACCAGCGGGCGAAGTCGCTCGATTTGAGATGCCCCTCGAGATAGAAGCACAGGACGACCAGCGGCACCGCCAATATGCGGGCATAGGTCAGCATGTTCGGCAGGTTGAAAGCTGGGCTGGCCATTTTTGAAAAGTACTCGTCGCAGGCAAATCGGATCGGATTGACCATAGTCAAATCAGAAGGCGGTCATCGGGGCAACTGTCGAAAGCCGTCAACGCGGCAAAACAATGACGATTCCGGCACTGTGGCTCAGCCATTATCGTGGAAGTGGTCATAAACCAGCCGCGCGACCCGCTCGGAAATGCCCTCTACTTCCATCAGGTCGTCCATGGCGGCGCGGCTCACCGCCTTGGCTGTGCCGAAATGGTGAAGCAATGCCCGCTTGCGCGTAGGCCCGATGCCGCCAATCTCGTCCAGCGGGTTGCGCACCATCTCCTTCTTGCGCCGCGCCCGGTGCGAACCGATGGCGAAGCGATGGGCCTCGTCGCGCAACCGCTGCACGAAATAGAGCACCGGGTCGCGCACCGGCAGAGTGAACGGGTTCCTGCCCTGTGCAAAGAAGCGCTCGCGGCCCGCCTCGCGATCCTGCCCCTTGGCGACGCCGATGGCAACGACACGATCCTCGATCCCGAGATCGGCGAGAATCTGGCGCACCACCGTCATCTGCCCCTGCCCGCCGTCGATCAGGATGACATCCGGCCAGGCTGGAAAGCCGTGCGTATCCTCGACCTCGGCGGCGTCCTCCTCGCCATGCTCCTTGAGCAGGCGTGAGAACCGCCGCTCCATCACCTCGCGCATCATGCCGAAATCGTCGCCCGGCGTGATGGTGGTCGAGCGGATGTTGAACTTGCGGTACTGGTTCTTCACGAAGCCTTCCGGCCCGGCCACGATCATGGCGCCAACCGCATTGGTGCCCATGATGTGGGAGTTGTCGTAGACCTCGATGCGCGTCGGCGCCTTGTCGAGCCCGAAAGTGGCCGCAAAACCTTCCAGCAGCCGCGCCTGGGTGGAGGTTTCGGCAAGGCGCCGCCCCAGCGCCTCGCGCGCATTCTGCAGGGCGTGATCGGTCAGGTCCTTCTTTTCGCCGCGCGCCGGCACGGAAACGGCGATCTTGCGCCCCGCCCGCGCGCTCAGCGCCTCGGCCAGAAGTTCCCTCTCCTCGATATCGTGGGAAAGCAGGACGGCGCGCGGCGTCGGCTTGTCGTCATAGAACTGGGCAAGGAACGAGCCCAGCACCTCACCCGCCTCCAGCGCCGGGTCGGCCTTGGGGAAGTAGGCGCGGTTGCCCCAGTTCTGACCGGTGCGGAAGAAGAACACCTGGATGCAGTTCTGCCCGCCCTCCTGATGAATGGCGAAGACGTCCGCCTCCTCCACCGACTGCGGATTGATGCCCTGATGGCTCTGGACGTGGGAAAGCGCGGCAAGCCTGTCCCGATAGATGGCGGCATGCTCGAAATCGAGATTGTCGGAGGCGCGCTGCATCGCCTGCGATATCTCCTCCTTAACCTTCTGGCTGCGGCCGGAGAGGAAATCCTTCGCCTCGGCAACCAGCGCCGCATAGTCCTCGTGCGAAATCTCGCCGGTACAGGGGGCGGCACAGCGCTTGATCTGGAAAAGCAGGCAGGGGCGCGTGCGATTCTCGTAGAAGGAATCGGTACAGCTTCTGAGCAAAAACGCCCGCTGCAACGAGTTGATGGTGCGGCCGACCGCCTGTGCCGAGGCAAAGGGGCCGTAATAATCGCCCTTTCGCGAGCGCGCGCCACGGTGCTTGTAGATCCCCGGAGAGGGATGATCCGCCGTCAGCAGAATGTAGGGAAACGACTTGTCGTCCCGCATCAACACGTTAAAGCGTGGGCGCAACCTCTTGATAAGGTTTGCTTCAAGAAGCAGAGCTTCTGTCTCCGTGCGGGTGACGACGAATTCCATGCGCGCCGTTTCGCGCACCATGCGGCCGATGCGGTTGGTGTGGAAACGGCCTTGCGCATACTGTGTCACGCGCTTCTTCAGGCTGCGGGCCTTGCCGACATAGAGCACATCGCCGGCCGCATTCATCATGCGGTAGACGCCGGGCGCATTGGGCAGGCGTTTGACCAGCGCCTGGATCACCTGCGCCCCGGTTTTGCTTTCACCTTCCTCGCCGTCACGATCGAGATTGATGCCGGTGAACGAAACCTCCGGCAGAGGGGCCGCCGACTCCTCCGCCACCTCTTCCAGTTCCGTGTCTGGCATGTCTTCGAGGCTGCCGCCCGGCCTTCCGTTTCGCCTCACCGCGTTCATTCCACGACACCCGCGATGTCGGGCGTCTGCCACGCCAGGTGCTGGCCGCCGTCAAGCGCGATCATCTGGCCGGTGACGGAACGCGCCTGCCACAGATAGCGGATCGTGGCGCCGAATTCGGAGAGTTCCGGCCCCCTTTGCAGCAGCAGGGCATCCACCTGCTTGCGGAAATCAGCCTCGTCCTGGCGCGCATTGCGCAGCGTCGGGCCCGGGCCGATGGCATTGACACGGATGCGCGGCGCAAGGGCCTGCGCCATGGTGCGCGTGGCGGTCCACAGGGCAGATTTGGAAAGCGTATAGGAGAAGTAGCGCGGCGAAAGCCGCCACACCCGCTGGTCGATAATGTTGACCACCAGCCCGTCGGCTCCTGCGGGCAATCCTTCCGCCATATCGCGCGCCAGGAGCACGGGCGCCTTCAGGTGGATCGAGAAATGCGCATCCCAGCCCTGCCAGTCGAAGTCGAGGACCGAATCGTCCTCGAACAGCGAGGCGTTGTTGACCAGCAGCCTCACCGGCCCAAGCGCCTTCGCCACGCGTTCCATTAGGGATCCGGCTTCGCCCATGTCGGTCAGATCGCCATCGAAGACTTCCGCTGTACCGCCCTGGGCATTGATCTGCGCCGCCAGTTCGAAAGCTTCGGGCGAGGAATTGTGGCCGTGGATGGCGACGGCAAAGCCATGGGCGCACAGGTCCTCCACGATGGCGCGACCGATTCGTTTCGCCCCCCCGGTTACCAGCGCTGTTGCGGCCGCCTCGCCCATCTATCGATTCCCATTCTCGTCCATGCGGCCCGAACAAAGGCGGCGCACCTGCCCGCGATCGCCGGTCGGCGTTCAGACTCCGTTTGTGCCTACGGCAGGATTGTGGCAGAAACGCCCAAGGTTCTATCCGATTCACGGGTTCATGGAACCGTGACACGGGCAATATAGGTCCGCCAACGCCTTGCACCAAGCGCGTTTCGCCCGATAGACCGGCAGTCTCCTGACAAATCCTGTTGCATGATTGCAACGCCCTGTTTCGGCCTTATTCGTGCCGGAGAATCACCCAAATTCAGGTTCGCTTCCGCCGCATTTGCCGACGAGATTTCGGAACCGATGAGCGGCGGGATCGTTTTCCTCCCAAAACATTCCCGTTCTCACGTCAGAGAAGCCAGTGTCTGTGGCTGAAGGAGTAACGACCATGACAACCAAACTCAAATTCGCAAGGCCCGCAGCGGCAGCGCTCGGTATCATTGCCTTCGCCGCATCCGCTCCGGCATTCGCCGCCGATGTGGTGATGGAAGAGCCGCCGGCACCCGCGCCGATCGCCGAACTTCCGGTGGCTTCGTGGACTGGTCCCTATGCCGGTGTGAACCTCGGCTACGGCTTCAGCGGCCGCGTGAGGGAGCCGGGCAATTCGATCAGCACCGACGGTTTCCTCGGCGGCGCCTTTGTCGGCTACAACTACCAGATGGACAACAACTTTGTCCTCGGTGCGGAAGGCGACATCGGCTATAGCGGCGTCAAGGGCAGCAATGCCGGCGTCGAAGCCAAGGCTGGCGTCGAAGGCTCGCTGCGTGCCCGTCTCGGTTACGCGATCAGCCCCGACATCCTGCTCTATGGTACCGCCGGTGGCGCGGCCCAGAGCCTGAAGGTTACCGATCAGACGACCGGCGACCGCGACCGCAACACCATGCTCGGCTGGACCGCCGGTGCCGGTACGGACATCAAGTTCACCGACAACGTGTTCGGCCGCGTCGAATATCGCTACACCGACTACGGCAAGGAAAGCTTCAACCTTGGCGCTGCCGGTACGGCCGACTTCGACTCGCGCGATCACCGCATCAACTTCGGTGTCGGTATGAAGTTCTGATCCAGACACCGGATCGCATGAAAAAGCCGGGGCAATCGCCCCGGCTTTTTTTGGCCTTGTTCCCGGCTGCGAAACCGGTTCATGCCTTGATGCAAATCAGGACGGAAGAGAGGACTTCAGCTCAGGGAACTTCTCGTCGAAACGTGCCGCCCAGCGGGTCAGGCGACCGCGACCCCGCTCCCATTGTCCGGCGAATCGCAGCGACAGGTATCCCAGCATGGCGCGAACCGCGATCTGGCCTGCCGTGATCTTCTTCGGCAGCTTCGGCGGATTGGCGTTGAGATGGTCGAGCGCCCGCGCGATCTTGCGCCACTGGCCATCGATCCACTCCTGATGCACCTTTTCCTCCGGACGCATGCGGCGCTCATAGACGATCGCCAGCGCACAATCACAGATGCCGTCCGCCAGAGCTTCCATCACCTCCGCTTCGGTGCGCCTGTCCGGATTGCGCGGGAACAGCGCGTTCTTCGATTCACGGTTCAGATATTGGGTGATGGCGCGGCTGTCGAAGATCACGCGCCCGTCATCGAGCAACAGCGTCGGGATCTTGCCCAGCGGATTGGCGCCGATCAGCTCGGCCGGCTGGTCCGCGGTCTGGGTAAGCGCTCCCTCGATGGCAATGCCCCCATAGGCCGCCGCCATGCGCACCTTGGCGCTATAGGGGGAGGCTGGGGCATAAAGCAGCTTCGGCATATTCTCTTCCAATCCTGGTTGCATGCGAACGAAAGCCTGCCCCGAGGCGTTCACCTTCGGGGCTGGAGGTCATTCCAATCTGGTCAGCGTGTTAGCGCAGAACCCGGCAATGCGCGTTGTAGACCAGCCAGCGGTCAAAGCCCGACACGCAGAATTCGACATTGTTTCCGACCGAGGCAAATCCCTGCCCCTCCTCGATCAGATACCAGATGTCGCGGTCATAGCCGTCCGAGAGCGTCACCTTCGCTCCGCAATAGTGGCGCGCGATCGGCCAGCGCTCGCTTGCGGGCTCGCTGCGGCGCAGGTGGATGCGATGGAAATCGGAAATGGCGACCTGCGGCAGGTTCGGCACGTTGCGCACCTGATGCGAGAACTTGCTGGTGATCCGGTTCAGCACCGAAGGCGTGCTGCAAACGCTGGGCACGCTCTCCTCCACATAGGGAGCAAGATCCGCCGCATGCGCAACGGGCTGCATGAGCAGCGGAGAACAGATGCCGGCAATGGCAAGAAGGGCGGACTTGGCGGCGCGGATCATTTCAACCTCTCAAGGTGATTTGGCGGCACTGTGAGGATTTCGCGAGGCGCGGTCAAGCGTCTGCCTTCTCTCCCGCAAGCCAGCGCATGGACCATTTCGAGCCGGGTTCCAGCGCCAGCAGGCGATGAAGCTCCGGCAACAGGACCTTCAGTTCCGCCTCCAGCGTGAACGGCGGATTGACTACCACCATGCCGCTGCCGTCCAGCCGGGGAACGGAGGCCGCCGGCCGTATATCGAAGGCGATATCGAGCACGCGCGGAATCCCCGCTTCCGACAATGCGGCGTGAAAGGCCGCAACGGCCCGGCGGTCCTTGATCGGATACCACAGCGCATAGATGCCGCCCGGCCAGCGGCGATGCGCGCGCACCAGCCCGTCCACCAGCCGCTGGAACTCGCCGCCTTCCTCGAAGGGCGGGTCGACCAGCACAAGCCCGCGCTTTTCCTTCGGCGGAAGATGGCCTCCAAGCGCCAGCCAGCCATCCAGTTCGATCACCCGGGTCTGAATATCGCCTTCGAATCGGGCTTTGAGAGACGCCGCATCCTTGGGATGCAGTTCGATGGCCGTCAGCCTGTCCTGCCGGCGCAGGAGATGCCGCACGATCAGCGGGGAGCCGGGATAATGCGCAAGATCCTCTGCGTCATTCACCGCACGAACGGCATCGAGATAAGGTACCAGCAACGCCTGCGCCTCGGGACCGAGCTTCGTCCCGGTGACCTTGCCGATGCCATCGCGCCACTCCCCGGTCTTGCCGGCTTCCTCCGATGCCAGATCGTAGAAGCCGATTCCCGCATGGGTATCGATGACGCGGAAAGGCTTTTCCTTGCGCTTGAGATATTCGACGATGCGCGCGAGCATCGCGTGCTTCACGACATCGGCGAAGTTGCCGGCATGATAGGCGTGACGATAATTCACGGCCCGTTCCCCCTGCCCCAGCGCGGCGGTTGGGAATTCGGGTTGTCCGGCCGGTTCCTGCGGCGCCGGAACGCCAGCACCAGTCCGACGACCCCGACCCCCATCAAGGACAGACCGACCGGCTGCATGCGCGAATCGACCGCGCCTGACTCGCGCCGCAACACCAGTTCCACGGCCTTGATGTCGGCATCCACCACGTTGCCCCTGCTCAAGTCGAAGCGGTATGTCCCCGCATCCACGGCTTCGATCAAGCCGGCATCGTCGCGGAACACACGCTCGGTGATCTGCGGGCTCTTCTGACGCGGCGTTGGGCCGGCACGGAAATCCAGCGTCTCCTCCAGCACCCTGCGGCCGTCATGCGCGGCAGTGATACCAAGCTGCGCCCTGCCGCTCTGGACGGCATGCGGGCGCCAGACGGTCAGATCGACCAGCACCCGGACGGGCGCATCGGAAGGCCGCAACGAAATTTCCGCCGGCACGAAGCGACCCGCCTCGTAGAGGCTCCATGTGCCGATTTCCGAGCCGGAGAAATTCGCAATGGCCCAGGGATAAAGACCAAGCGCGGCCCCCGCCAGCAGGACCAGCAAGAACAGGAAACGCATCACCAGTCCCGCCCGCACCTAAGATCCGCTCGCCACTTCATGCCTTGCGCTCCCAGCGGCGATCCGGCGTCTGCTGCCAGTAGGTCACCTCGTGTCCGGCGGCCTTCATCGCCTTCCAGTGGTTGCGCGCGGCCTCGAGCTGCACCGCGTCATGGCCATCGAACAGGAACACGGCCCGTTCATAGGCCGCGAGATCGGGCGGTTCGGCCCCATCGACGAGAAAGCGGATCTGGGCGCCGTTCGCATTGTCCGTTCCGGTCGTCAGCAGGACCGGCTGCTCGCCAGGAAATGCCTCGCGATCGGTGCCATGGGCGAGGAACGAATCGTCGCGAAATGTCCACAGATGCTGGTCGAGCGCATCGCGGCGATCTTCCGAGCCGGTTTGCACGACCACCCGCCAGCCGCGCTGCAGGCTGCGCTCCAGCAGGCCGGGCAGCGCATCCTCCAGCGTCGATTCGGTCAGGTGGTAGAACAATATCTCGGTCATGGCATCGCAGTCGGTCCGGCGCGGATCAGCGGTCTTCGTTATTTCTCATAATGATCGTGCACCAGCCGGTCGAGCAGCCTGACGCCGAAACCCGAGCCCCACGAGTGGTTGACGTCCGTGGACGGCGCGCCCATGGCCGTGCCCGCGATGTCGAGATGCGCCCAGGGCACATTGTCTTTTATGAAGCGCTGCAGGAATTGCGCGGCGGAGATCGCGCCGCCATAGCGGCCGCCGGTGTTTTTCATGTCGGCGTTCTTGGAATCGATGAGCTTGTCGTATTCCGGGCCGAGCGGCATGCGCCAGAGCCGCTCCTGCGTGGCGAGACCAGCCTGCGTCAGCCGGTTCGCCAGATCGTCATTGTTGGCGAACAGGCCGGCGTGATGCTGGCCCAGCGCCACCATGATGGCGCCGGTGAGCGTGGCAAGATCGATCACGGCCGTGGGCTGGAAGCGATCGCAGCAGTACCACAGCGCATCCGCCAGAACGAGCCGGCCTTCCGCGTCGGTGTTCATCACCTCGATGGTCTGCCCGGACATGGAGGTGACGATGTCGCCAGGGCGCTGCGCATAACCATCGACGGCGTTCTCCACCAGACCGACGATGCCGACCACATTGGCCTTGGCCTTGCGCGAGGCAAGCGCGTGCATGAGCCCGGTGACCGCCGCCGCGCCGCCCATGTCGCCCTTCATGTCCTCCATGCCGGACGGCGACTTCATGGAATTGCCGCCGGTATCGAAGGTCACGCCCTTGCCGACCACGGCCAGTGGCTTTGCGCCCTTGCGGCCGCCTTCCCAGCGCATGACCGCCAGGCGCGCGCCCCGCGGCGAGCCTTGCGCCACGCCCAGCAGCGCGCCCATGCCGGCCTTCTTCATCTCCTTTTCGGTCAGGATATCGACCTGCACGCCGAGCGCTTCCATATCCTTGATACGGGAGGCGAACTCGACCGGGCCAAGGACATTGGCCGGCTCATTGACCAGATCGCGAGCCAGGTTGACGCCGTCGACCATGGCTTTCAGGCCGGCAAATGCCTTGCGGGCGCCGGCCGGGTCCGCACACATAATCGTGATGCGGGCCGCCTTGCGGCGCGCCCCTGCGCTCTCGTCGTCCTTCTCGGACTTGCGGGTCTTGTATTTGTCGAAGGCGTAGGAGCGCAGCAATATCCCTGCCGCGACATTCGCCGCATCGGCGGCCTCGGCCGCTGCATTTGCGGGCAAGTCGAGCACGATGGTCGCATCCTTCGCCTTCGCCGTAGCAGCCGCGATCGCGCCGCCGAGACGCAGCCATGCATGCTCGTCCAGATCGTCGGTCTTGCCGGCTCCGATGACGGTCAGCTTGTCGAGCTGCGTGCCCTGCGGTGCCAGAAGATCGAGCTTGGCCCCGAATTTGCCGGAAAAGTCCGCGATCCCCAGAACGCGCTCAAGTACGCCGGCCGGATCGATGCCGGCGACCGCCTCCCCAAAGCCGGCCTGCTCGGCAAACAGGAGGCAGGCGCTGCCCTTCGTGGGCACAGAGAACTTGGCGAAGCTTATGGCAGGGGTCAATGTCATCAAACTGTGCTTTCGGTATCGTCGAAGATCGCGAGAGTTGGTCGTTTTGCGTGTCTTGGCAAGCTATGGTGAATGCCATGGATAGCAGATCGCGCGATTCGATTGCGCATCGTCGGCCGCATTTTTAAACCATCCTTTTTCGAAACCTGTTGTTAACCATGAGCCTTCGCGCTTTTTTATCCATTCGGAACGACATTGCGCCCATGGGAAGCGCGATCCGGGCCATGGTTTCGGGTCGCGTCAGTGTGCGGGCGGCACCAGGGCCGACATCCCTCTTTGTGAGGCACGATGCCAGATAAACCGCTCGAGACGCCATCCGCATGAAGGTCATCGAACGCTATATACTGCGCCGCATGCTGCTGCTCTTTCTTGGAGCGCTGGCATGGACGCTGGCTATCGTGTGGACAACGCAGGTTCTGGCGCGCATCGATCTCGTCACCGACGGCGGCCAGTCCGCCCTCACCTTCTTCGAGGTCGCGGCCCTGATCATCCCGACGGTCATTCCCATCGTCGTTCCCTTCGCGGTGGCCGGTGCCGTCGCCCAGACGCTGTCGGGAATGAATGCCGATTCCGAACTCGTGGTCATCAACGCCGCCGGCGCATCACGCATGACCGTGGCGAAGCCGGTGCTGCTCCTGGCGGTGGCGGCCAGCATATTCTGCTTCGTGATCCAGAACGGCGTCGAGCCCTATGCGCGCCAACGCAACCGCGACCTCATCGCCGAGGCGCGCGCCGATTTCCTGTCGCTGGTCATCCAGGAAGGCACCTTCCGCAAGATCGAGGACGGCCTGTTCGTCCAGGTCGGCGAGCGGCTGCCCGGCAATCGCCTGGCCGGCATTTTCGTGGCCGACAGCCGTGAGGAGGGCATCGATCTCATCTATTACGCCAAGACCGGCGCGGTGGTGGACCGGAGCGACACCAAGGCCTTGCTGATGAATGACGGCGTCGTCCAGCGCAAGGCGGTCGGCGGCGACATCTCCATCGTCCACTTCACCTCATACGCCTTCGATCTTTCGGCCTTCGATGCGGACACGGGCAGCGCGGTGCGCATGCCCAAGGACCAGACGACCACCTATCTGCTCAACCCGAACCGCAACGACGAAGTCTACAAGAAGTCGCCGCACCTCTACAAAAACGAGCTGAACAAGCGCTTTTCGGAATGGCTCTATCCCATCGCCTTCGCGCTGATCGCGCTTGCCGTGGCGGGTGATGCCAAGTCGCATCGCGAAGCACGTATCCACCCCCTGGTGACGACGATCTGCATTGCCCTGTTCGTCCGCTGGATGGGCTATTTCGCCGAGGGCCAGACAAAGACCCAGCCGCTGTTCAACTACGTGCTCTATGCCGTGCCGATCGGCATGGCCCTGGTGTCGGTGTGGTGCATCAGGACGCAGCGTGCAATGGAGCTTCCGATCGGCTGGGTGGATGCGATCAACGCGTTTTCCGGCCGCGTGTCGCGCTTCCTCACGGATCTCAGGCTGCGCATTTCCAACAGCCGGATCGGCCGGGGGTCCATCTGATGGGCTGGACGCTGGGCCGCTACTTCTTCTTCCGCTACGCGACCATCGCAACATGGTTCTTCCTGGGCATTTTCGCGCTGGTCTTCCTGATCGATTTCACGGAACTGACCAGCCGCACCGCCCGCATCCCCGGCTTCACCTACTGGATCGGCGCCACCATATCGGCCCTGCGGGTGCCGATGCTGGTGCTGCAGACGGTGCCTTTCGTCGGCCTGTTTGCGGCAATGGCGACGCTGGTTTCGCTGAACCGCAAATATGAGCTGGTGGTGGCGCGGGCGGCCGGCATCTCCGCCTGGCAATTCCTGCTGCCGGTCTGCCTTGGCGCGTTTCTTTTCGGCGTGCTCGCCGTCGTCGTGCTGAACCCTCTGGCCGCCAGCGGGCTGGTGCATTCGCAGCAGGTGGAAAATCTTCTGCGCTCCGGCAATTCGAATGCGGTCGACAGCAGTTCGGTGCCGTGGCTGCGCCAGAAGACCGCCTCCGGCGACACCATCATCGGCGCCCGCGCCATCCTCAGCCAGGGGCTGGAGATGGCCGACGCCACGTTCTTCATGCTGGACAGCGACGGCGACATATTCGAACGCAGGGATGCAAAGCGCGTGTTCCTGCGCGACGGCTATTGGGAGCTGCAAAACGTCACCGTTCGGCCATCCAACGGTCCCGGCGAGAAGAAGGATATCGACCGGGTTCCCACCGACCTGAAGCCGGAATTCGTCCAGGAACGGCTGGCGCAGCCCGAAACGATCCCATTTTTTGAATTGCCGAAGAAAATCGAGGTTGCCCGCTCCTTCGGCCTCGGGGCAAATGCCTTCGCGATGCAATTCGATTCGCTGATCGCCCTGCCCTTCCTGCTGGTGGCCATGACGCTGATCGCCGCGACGGTGTCGATGCGCTTCGCCCGCATGGGGCAATCCGCGACGATGATTCTGGGTGGTGTTGTCGCAGGCTTTCTGCTTTATGTCGTCTCGGTTCTCGTCAAGGCGTTCGGTGTGGCGGGGTTCGTGCCCACGGTTGTGGCGGCATGGTTCCCGGTTGTCGTTGCCATGTTTTTCGGAGTAACATTCCTTTTGTATAAGGAAGATGGCTAGTGAGGGGGGCGGTTTTGCAACGCGGTCGGTTCAGCCGATTGTCGCTCCTGTGCGGCGTCAGCGGGCTTGCGTGCCTGCTGGCAAGCGGCTTGGCGACTGCTCCTGCCTTCGCGCAATCCGTGGAGGATCTGGCTTCGGACGTTCCCTCCGATGCCCAGATGCTGCTGGAATCCGAAACCCTCGTCTACGATAACGATTCGCAGACCGTGACCGCCGTCGGCGGCGTGCAGATCGACTATGCCGGCAACCGGCTTGTCGCGCAGCGTGTCGAATACGACCGCAAAACGCAGCGCCTCGTCGCCAGCGGCGATGTCGAGATCATCAACAGCGACGGAACCAAGATCAATTCCGAGCACATCGACATCACCGACGACTTCGCGGACGGTTTCGTCAACGCGCTGCGCGTCGAAACTGTGGATAAGACCTATTTCGCCGCCGAAAGCGCCGAGCGCATGGGTGGCGTGCTGACCACATTCCACAACGGCGTCTACACCGCCTGCGAACCGTGCGAGGACAAGCCCGACAAGCCAGCCATCTGGCGGGTGAAATCGCAGAAGATCATCTGGAACAGCCAGAAGAAGACGATCCGCTTCCAGAACTCCAATTTCGAGTTCTTCGGCATGCCGATCGCCTATCTGCCGGTGTTCGAGATCGCCGACCCGACGGTGAAGCGCAAGAGCGGCTTCCTGTTCCCGTCGATCTCCTACAAGTCCGACCTCGGCGTCGGCGTCGGCATTCCCTATTATTTCGCCCTGTCACCCACCTACGACCTGACGGTGAAGGGCAACTACTATTCGAAGCAAGGTTTCCTCGGCGAGGCCGAGTGGCGCCAGCGCTTCAACAACGGCCAGTACAACCTGAAGATCGCCGGCATCCGCCAGCAGGATCCCGGTGCCTTCGATGCGAACACCGAAAACAGCGGCCCTTCGGACAAGCCGAACAGATTCCGCGGCATGATGGGAACGGAAGGCCAGTTCGCGATCAATTCGCGCTGGGATTTCGGCTGGAATATCCTGCTGCAGACGGACAAGAACTTTTCCCGAACCTACGGCATCGACGGCTTCGAGGAATATGTCCATCGCTCCGAGGTCTATCTGACCGGCCTGAACGACCGGAACTACTTCGACCTGCGGGGCATGAAGTTCCAGATTCAGGAAGATATTCTCAAGACCAATGATAGCGGTCGTAACGAGAAGCAGCCTTGGGTTCTGCCGTCGTTCGACTATGCCTATATCCCCGATGCGTCATTGGCCGGCGGTCAACTCTCGTTCAACGTAAATGCCCGCGCCATCAGCCGAAGCCGATTTGACGGTTCATACCTTCGGGATCCCAACACTAACGCTATCATCCGCGAACCCATAACCAACGACCCGATCTATCAGCGTGTTCGCGGCATTGATGGCGATAGCGGCCGCCTGACAGCTGAGGCGGAATGGAAGCGCTCCTTCGTCACCGATGGCGGCATGGTGTTCACCCCGCTGCTCGCGTTCCAGGCTGACGGAAGTTATCTCAACGCATCATCAGAATCACTAGCTGCCATTGATAATATGGCGAGAAACAGCGGCACCACCGCCGACATGCGCTCGTCCTTCTTCCGGGGCATGGCGACGCTCGGCCTCGAATGGCGCTGGCCGATCCTGTTCTCGGCCACGGGCTCGTCGCATGTGCTGGAGCCGATGGCGCAGCTTTTCGTGCGCCCCAACGAATCCTATGTCGGCGGCCTCGCGGTTCCCAACGAGGACGCGCAAAGCTTCGTCTTCGACGCCTCTACCCTGTTCGAGCGCGACAAGTTCTCCGGCTACGACCGCATCGAAGGCGGCACCCGCGCCAATGTCGGCTTCCGCTATGTCAGCAGCTACGACAATGGCTGGACGACGAACGCGATGTTCGGCCAGTCCTACCACCTGAATGGCGAGAACTCCTTCGCAGCTCCCGACCTCGTCAATGTCGGCGCCAATTCCGGCCTTGAGACAGATCGCTCCGACTATGTCGGCCTGGTCGGCCTGAGCAGCCCGAACGGCATCTCCGCCTCGCTCAGCGGGCGCTTCGACGAGCAGACCTTCGAGGTCCGCCGCTCGGAAGTGAAGCTCGGTTACTCCGGCGGTCCAATTTCTCTGTCGGCCCGCTATGCCTTCATCCAGGCACAGCCGGATTATGGTTTCACCGTCGATCGTCATGAAGTGTCCTTCGGCGGCTCGGCCCAGATTGCGGAAAACTGGCGTGTCTTCGGTTCCGGCACCTACGACCTGGAAGAGAAGTTGATGGTGAGGAACGGCATCGGCTTCGGCTATGCCGACGAGTGCTTCACCTATCTGATGACCTATTCGCAGACGCGTGGCCGTCAAGACAGGGAAACGGAGCAAAGCATCGGCTTCAACATTTCCTTCCGTACGCTTGGCGACTTCGGTTCCGCGACAAGCAACTTCATCCAGTAACGGATATGGCGCTCGACACGGTTTTGCCGCATAACGCGGGCAGAAACGTCTTTTCCAAGTTATCACCCGACGTGAACTGAAAGCTGGATGCCTGGAATGAGGAAATACTTCCTGTCAGCGAGCCTTGCGCTGTTCATCGCGGCAACGGCCGTTTCGGCGGTGGCTGTCCCGACCCCGGCCGCGGCCGCCGAGATCAAGTATGTCGTCAACAACGTGCCGATCACCACGACCGACATCCAGCACCGCAACGCTTTCTTCCGCCTCCAGCGGCGCAAGGGCGACGCGGGCAACGAAATGATCGAGCAGACCCTGCGCCTTGCCGAGGCCCAGCGCCTGGGCATCCGCATCAGCGACAAGCAGGTCAACGACGCCTATGCGCGCTTTGCCTCCAGCAACAAGATGCAGGTTGCCCAGCTCGATTCCATCCTGGCGCAGGCCGGCGTCACCAAGCAGCATTTCAAGGATTTCATCCGCTCGCAAATGGCGTGGAACCAGGCGATCGGGGCGCGCTACCGGGCCGAACAGTCGAGCACCGGCCTCTCCAGCCAGCAGGAAGCGGTGCGCAATATGCTGAAGAAGGGCGGCAGCAAGCCTTCCGCCACAGAATACATGCTCCAGCAGGTGATCTTCGTCATTCCCCCGGCCGAACGCAAATCGACGCTCGGCAAGCGCAAGCGCGAGGCGGAGGCGTTGCGCGCGCGCTTCAACGGTTGCGCCAACACGCATCAGTTCGCCAAGGGCCTGCTTGACGTGACCGTGCGCGACCTCGGCCGTATCCTTGCACCTCAACTGCCCCCGGAATGGGCCGACCAGATCAAGAAGACCAAGGCCGGCGGCGCCACCGGCGTGCGCGAAACGGATCGCGGCGTGGAATTCATCGGCGTGTGCAGCGCCCGCGAGGTCTCCGACGACCGGGTGGCGCAGCTTGTCCTTCAGGAAGAGAACGCCAATGCCGATGCCGACGAACTCGGCAAGAAATACATGGAAGAGCTGAAGAAGAAAGCCAACATCGTTCGGCGCTGAGATGCATAGCCAAGGCGCTCCGCTTGCCCTCAGCATCGGCGATCCGTCTGGCATAGGCCCGGAAATCGCCATGGCCGCCTGGCAGCGGCGGCATGAAGCCAGCCTTCCGCCCTTTTATATGCTTGCTGATCCGGCACTCGTCACCGCGCGCGCCCGGTTGCTCGGCGAGGATATTCCCCTTGCAGAGGTGAACCCGGCACAGGCCGTGGCGAGCTTTTCCGATGTCTTGCCCATTGTTCCGCTTGAGAATCGCTTCATCGACACGCCCGGCCGGCCCGACAAGGCCAACGCCGCCGGTATTGTCGAGGCCATCGACCGTGCGGTGGCGGATTGTTTTTCGGGCGCCGCCGCTGCAGTGGTGACCTGTCCCATCGCCAAGAAGCCGCTTTACGATGCCGGCTTCAGCTTTCCCGGACATACCGAGTATCTCGCGCATCTCGCTTCCGGGCGCGCGGGCAGAGCCGTCATGCCGGTCATGATGCTGGCCGGCCCGGAATTGCGGACGGTGCCTGTCACCATCCATATCGCGCTCGCCGAGGTGCCGAAGGCGCTGACCACCGAACTTGTCGTCGAGACGGCCCGCATCACCGCCGCGGACCTGCGCGACCGTTTCGGATTGGCCGATCCGAGGCTCGCCATTTCAGGGTTGAACCCGCATGCCGGCGAGGATGGCGCAATGGGTACCGAGGACCGCGATATCGTCGCGCCCGCCATCTCGACCTTGCGGGCAGAAGGGATCAACGCCTTCGGCCCGCTGCCGGCCGACACCATGTTCCATGCCAGCGCCCGGGCCCGCTACGATGTCGCGCTGTGCATGTATCATGACCAGGCCCTTATCCCCGCCAAGGCGCTCGCCTTCGACGACGCGGTGAATGTGACGCTCGGCTTGCCCTTCATCCGTACGTCGCCGGACCATGGCACCGCCTTCGACATAGCGGGCAAGGGGATTGCGCGCCCGGACAGCCTCATCGCGGCGCTCAAGCTTGCGGGCCGACTGGCGCTCACCGGCAGAACGGCGGAAACCGCTTGAGCTTCGACGGTCTGCCCCCGCTGCGCGACGTCATCGACCGCCATGAATTGCGGGCGAAGAAGGCGCTCGGGCAGAATTTCCTGCTCGACCTCAACCTGACCGGCAAGATCGCCCGCGCCGCCGGCGATCTGACGCATGCAACCGTCATCGAGGTCGGCCCCGGGCCGGGAGGGCTGACGCGCGCCCTGCTCGCCCATGGCGCCAAGCGTGTTATCGCCATCGAGAAGGACGAGCGTTGCCTCGCCGCGCTCGACGAGATTTCCCGGCACTATCCCGGCCGCCTGCAAGTGGTGCCGGGCGATGCGCTGAAGACCGATTTCGCGCAGCTCGCCAGCACCGGCGAGCCGGTCAGGATCGCCGCCAACCTGCCTTACAATGTCGGCACCGAATTGCTGGTGCGCTGGCTCACGGTCAGGCAGTGGCCGCCCTTCTACCAGTCGATGACGCTGATGTTCCAGCGCGAGGTCGCGCAGCGCATCGTGGCGGAGCCGGGCAGCGAGGCCTATGGCCGGCTGGGCGTTCTGGCCGGCTGGCGCACGCAGGCGCGCATCGCCTTCGATGTGCCGCCGCAGGCCTTCACGCCGCCGCCCAAAGTCACCTCGTCCGTGGTGCATCTGGTGCCGCGTGAAGAGCCCCTGCCTGCCGATGTCGGAAAGCTCGGAAAGCTGACCGAAGCGGCCTTCGGCCAGCGCCGCAAGATGCTGCGCCAGAGCCTGAAAGGACTGGGCGGCGAGAGACTTCTGGAAAGCGTCGGCATCGACCCGACGCGCAGGGCCGAGACGCTCAGCGTCGAAGAGTTCGTCCGCCTCGCCAACGCAACCTGAGAGCGGCCCTGACACTCAGGCGACGGCTTCGTCCATCAGCCCGGAAACGAAATCGAACAGGCCCGGACGGCGGTCGCGGCGCAGGCGTTCGGCCGTGACGATCGATACCACCTCGGTGAAGGCACGGTCGAGGTCGTCATTGACGACGACGAAATCATATTCCGTCCAGTGCTCGATCTCGTCACGGGCGTTGTTCAGGCGGGTCTCGATCACCGCTTCCTGATCTTCGGCACGGCGCATCAGTCGCGCCTTCAGCTCGGTCATGGACGGCGGCAGGATGAAGATCGAAACGATGTCGCCCCGCATCTTCTCGCGCAATTGCTGGGCACCCTGCCAGTCGATGTCGAACAGCATGTCGCGCCCTTCGGCCATGGCCTTTTCGGCGGGACCACGCGGCGTGGCGTAGAAATTGCCGTGCACTTCGGCCCATTCCAGCAGTTCATCGTTGTCGCGCAGGATCTCAAACTCGCGGCGGCTGCGGAAATGATAGTGGCGGCCGTCGATTTCGCTGCCCCGGCGCGGGCGCGTGGTGACGCTGACGGAGAGTTCAAACTGGTTGTCGCTTTCCAGCAGATTGCGCGCAATCGTCGACTTGCCCGCGCCGGAGGGCGAGGACAGGACCAGCATCAAACCCCGGCGACGGATTTGGGAACCGACATCTTTTGGCGGCATCTGCTACTCCAGATTCTGAACCTGCTCGCGGAACTGATCGACGACGGCCTTCAGGTCAAGCCCGATGGCGGTGATCGAGGCGGCGTTCGATTTAGAGCATAAGGTATTCGATTCGCGATTGAATTCCTGCGCAAGAAAGTCGAGCTTACGGCCGACCGCTCCACCCGTGGCCAGCAAGGCACGCCCCGAGGCCACATGGGTCTTCAGCCGGTCGATCTCTTCGCGGATATCGGCCTTGGTGGCAAGGAAGGCAGCTTCCTGATGAAGCCGTGCCTCGTCGAGTTCCCCGCCGGCGTCGAGCAAAAGCTTCACCTGCTCCGCCAGCCGCTCCCGAATGGCCGTCACCTCGCGGGACGGGTCGGCTTCGGCCCGCAAAGTCAGTTCCTCGATCCTGTCCAGATGGCCGAGAAGAAGGCTGCCCAGCGCTCCTCCCTCATCGAGCCGCGCCTGCTCCAGTTGTGCAAGCGCTGCGTCGAGCGCCTGCTGGATGGAGGAATCGAGTGCGGCGCGCATTTCCGGCGTTTCCACCACCTCCGGGATTTCCAGAACGCCGCGAAGAGCAAGCAGGCCGTCGGCACTGGGCGGGGCCACGCCGAACTGCTCCTGCAGACGCTGCGCCAGCCCGGCAACGTCCCTGAGGAAGGCTTCGTTGACCACAGGCTGCGCCAGCGTCCCGGCCGGCCTGGTCACGGTCAGCGTCGCCTGAAAGCTGCCGCGCGCGAAGCGCTTCTGGATCGACTGGCGTACCGGCAGTTCCAGCCTGTCGAAACCGGGTGGCAGGCGCAGCCGCACCTCGGCGCTCTTGCCGTTGACCGATTTCAGTTCCCAGGCGATGGCCGCCCCTTCGTGTTCGGCCGCCACCCGGGCAAATCCCGTCATGCTTTGCAGGGTCATATGATCCTCCCCCGGCCCGCCATCGGAAATCCCCGGCACGCCCGTTCTGCCCGGAAACCGGCACGGCCTTCCGTTCTACTGTGTGGAGCTGGGTGCGGCCGCGTCACCGCTACCATCGGTGCCGGCTTGCCCGGGAGCAGCCTTGGCCGCCTCTTCCGCCTGCTTGCGCTGCCAGGCGCGATAGCGGGCGACGTTGTCGTTGTGCTCTTTCAACGTCGTCGCAAAAGCGTGGCCGCCGGTGCCATCCGCCACGAAGTACAGTTCCTCGGTTCTCGAAGGGTTGGCGACAGCCTCAAGCGAAGCGCGACCGGGATTGGCGATCGGCGTCGGGGGCAGACCGTTGATCGTGTACGTGTTGTAAGGTGTCGGCTTCTCGATGTCGGACTGGTAGATCGGCCGGTCGCTCGGCTTTCCCTTGCCGCCGAACAGGCCGTAGATGATCGTGGGGTCCGATTGCAGGCGCATGCCCTTGCGCAGCCGGTTCAGGAACACCGCGGCGATGCGCGAGCGCTCATCACCGCGCGAAGTCTCCTTCTCCACGATGGAGGCAAGCGTGACGAACTCGTTCTCATCGGCCAGCGGCAGGTCGGAAACGCGGCGAGCCCAGATTTCGGTGACCATCGCCTTCTGGTCGGCCAACAGCTTGTCGACCATCTGCTGGCGGGTGGCGCCACGGGTAAAGCGCAGCGTATCGGTGGCGATGCTGCCCTCGGGCGGCAGGTCCTTCGGCATGTCGCCGCTCAACGCCTCGTGCGCGGCAATACGGTCGAACGCCTGATGCACGGTCAGGCCCTCGGGAATGGTGAGCGCATAGGTCACCGACTTGCCGCTCTTCAGCAATTCCATGATGTCGCGCATGGAGGCATGCGGCTTGATTTCGTACTCGCCGGCCTTCAGCGCCTGGTCGTTGTCATAGGCGCGCACGCCAAGGCGGAAGATTCGCGAATCACTGATCAGGCCGCGGCGCTCGAGCTGCTCCGCGATCTGCGCCACGCCGGTGCTGGGCTTGACGAGGAAGGTTTCGCCCGTTGCCGACGGGCCAGGCTCCACGAACGCCTTCTTGCCGAAATAGACGGCAAGGCCCGCGCCCACCATCACCAGCAGGATCAGCGAGAGCATGAAATTCATGAAGACGATGATCTGGCTGCGGGAACGACGCGACCGCTTGGCCGGCGGCGGCGTTCCCTTTTCCGGGCGCAGTGCTTCGTTTGCCGTCTTCGGCACAATGGGACCGCCCGGCGGTACCGGGCGCTGGCCGAACTCGTTGCCCCCAGGATTGGTGTTCATGGCACCCCGATCTGATGTCGTATCGATTCCCCTCCGGCAGAGTAGGAGCGAATATGGCAAAATTCGCGGCGCCCGGCACGACCGGACGCCGTACGCGACGGCTTGTCAGCCATTAAAGCGCTGGAAGATCAGCGAAGCGTTGGTGCCGCCGAAGCCGAAGGAATTGGACAGCGCCACGTCGATCTGGCGCTGGCGCGGCTTGTTCGGCACGAGATCGATCGCGGTCTCGCGTTCGGGATTGTCCAGATTGATCGTCGCCGGCGCGATGTTGTCGCGGATGGCGAGGATGGAGAAGATCGCTTCCGCCGCGCCGGCGGCGCCAAGCAGATGGCCGATCGACGACTTGGTCGACGACATCGAAATCTTCGACGCCGCATCGCCGACCAGGCGCTCGACGGCGCCGAGCTCGATCGTGTCGGCCATGGTCGAAGTGCCATGAGCATTGATGTAGTCGATGTCGGACGGCTTGAGATTGGCGCGCTTCAACGCCGCGGCCATGCAGCGGAAAGCACCGTCGCCATCCTCGGAAGGGGCAGTGATATGGTAGGCATCGCCGGTGAGGCCATAGCCGGTCACTTCGGCGTAGATGTGCGCGCCGCGGGCCTTGGCGTGTTCCAGTTCCTCCAGAACCACGACGCCGGCACCCTCGCCCATGACGAAGCCGTCGCGGTCGCGGTCATAGGGCCGCGATGCCTTTTCGGGCGTGTCGTTGCGCTCGGTGGAAAGCGCGCGGCAGGCGGCAAAGCCGGCCAGTGAAAGCCGTGTCACCGGGGCCTCGGCGCCGCCAGCCAGCATCACGTCCGCATCGCCCCACATGATCAGCCGCGCCGCATCGCCGATGGCGTGCGCGCCGGTCGAGCACGCCGTCACGACTGCGTGATTGGGACCCTTGAGGCCGTGGCGGATGGAAACCTGGCCCGAGACCAGATTGATGATCTGGCCGGGAATGAAGAAGGGGCTGATGCGGCGCGGGCCACGCTCCTTGAGCGTGAGGGCGTTTTCGGCAATGCCCTCGATGCCGCCGATACCCGAACCGATGAGGACGCCGGAGGCGCAACGCTCCTCCTCCGTCTTCGGCTCCCACCCGGAATCCCTGATCGCTTCGTCGGCGGCAGCAATCCCGTACAGGATGAACTCGCCGATCTTGCGCAGTTCCTTGGCTTCGAGCACTGCCTCCGGGTTGAAGGTGCCGTTCGTCCCGTCGCCACGGGGAATGACGTGGGCGATCTTGCAGGCAAGATCGTCCACCTCGAACTCGGTCACACGGCGTGCTGCGCTGCGGCCGGACAGAAGCTCCTTCCATCCGTGCTCGTAACCCATACCGAAAGGCGAAAGCAGGCCGAGACCCGTAACGACAACGCGCCGCATGTCAGAAATCAATGTCCGCCGGAAGGATCAGGCGGAAGCCTTGTCGATGAACTTGACGGCGTCACCGACGGTCAGGATGGTCTCGGCGGCATCATCGGGGATCTCGACGCCGAATTCTTCCTCGAATGCCATGACGAGCTCGACCGTGTCGAGGCTGTCTGCGCCCAGATCGTCGATAAAGCTGGCCTGCTCGGTCACCTTGTCGGCGTCGACGCCGAGATGCTCGATAACGATCTTCTTGACGCGCTCTGCGGTGTCACTCATTTGGGCATCCTCGTCTTCAGGTTAGGTCTGTCTTCGTTAGCGGTCGCAATGCCGCTAATCAAGTTGAAAAGATGGTCCTGC
>WPCJ01344287.1_pt1 | contig 54710 bp, 45 predicted proteins | sample 5399831 | NCBI WGS metagenome assembly WPCJ01 (sample SAMN12869470, study PRJNA574797) | sludge metagenome | isolation source: wastewater treatment of pH10 | place: China:Beijing | collected 2019-05-20
ATAAAGGTCAAAAAAAAGAGAAGCTTGCGCTTCTCTTTTTATATAATCTCCATAATCTATTACATATGAATAGAACGCTTGTCCGTTGCATCCAAAGCAGCTTCTTTTACGGCTTCTGCATAAGTCGGGTGCGCGTGAGACATTCTTGAGATATCTTCTGCACTTGCACGGAATTCCATGGCTGTAACACCTTCTGCAACCAAATCTGCAGCTCTTGCCCCGATCATATGAAATCCTAAAACTTCGTCAGTCTTTGCATCAGCTAAGATTTTTACAAATCCGTCAGTGTCACCACTTGCACGGCTTCTTCCCAAAGCTCTCATTGGGAAATTCCCTACTTTGTAATCTATACCTTCTGCTTTCAGTTGTTCTTCTGTTTTACCAACACCTGCAACTTCCGGCCAAGTGTAAACAACGCCCGGAATCAGGTTATAATTGATATGTGGCTTTTGTCCTGCCAAAGTCTCAGCAACAAAAGTTCCTTCCTCTTCTGCTTTGTGAGCCAGCATTGCACCTGCAACAACGTCTCCGATTGCATAGATATTAGAAACGTTAGTCTGAAGGTGGTCATTGGTTTTCACTCGTCCTCTTTCGTCCAGTTCCACACCGGCTTTTTCCAATCCAAGGCCGTCTGTATAAGGTCTACGTCCTACGGAAACAAGAACATAATCTCCGTCAAAAGTTACCTCTTCCCCCTTTTTATTTTTTGCAGTTACTTTCACAGAATCTCCATTTCTCTCCACTGCAGAAACGGCTGTAGAAAGCTCGAATTTCATCCCTTGTTTTCTAAGGACTTTTTGCAATTCTTTTGACAGACTTCCGTCCATTCCCGGGATAATCTTATCCATAAATTCCACAACAGTCACCTGAGAACCTAATCTCAAATAAACAGAACCTAATTCAAGTCCGATAACACCGCCACCTATAACCACTAAATGCTTGGGAATTTCTTTCAAATTCAAAGCTTCTGTGGAAGTGATGACTCTTTCTTTATCTAAAGTGATGAATGGCAAACTGGATGGTTTTGAACCGGTTGCGATAATAGTGTATTTTGAATCGATGATTTCTGAAGAACCGTCGTTTTTCGTCACTTTGATTTTTGTTGCAGACTCAAAGCTTCCAACACCTTCAAAAACAGTGATCTTGTTTTTGTCCATCAGGAAGTTGATTCCTTTTGTCGTTTGTTCTACAACACCGTTTTTACGCTCAATCATTTTTGCCAGATCCACTTTCGGCTCGTTGATAATAATTCCGTAATCCGCAAATTCGTGTTTTGCCTTTTCAAAATGTTCAGAACTATCCAACAACGCTTTTGAAGGGATACAGCCTACGTTAAGGCATGTTCCGCCCAAAGTAGGATATTTTTCAATAATTGCTGTTTTGAAACCCAATTGCGCAGCTCTGATTGCTGCAACATATCCGCCAGGACCGGAACCGATAACGGTTACATCAAATTGACTCATATTTTTTGTGATTATTATTCGAAAAAAATTTCCTCAAATTTACGAATTTTAGAGCAATTTTGGAATATAATTTTAACACAAGGAGTACGAAGTTGTTGTCAAAAAGAACACCATTTAATCGATTTCATTTTTGTGTTCTTTATGAAAGCTTTGAGACTTTGTGGTTAATAAACTATTTTTGCATCAGATTTTTCAAAATTGATTTACAATGTCGCTCGAGCAAAATTATCAGAACATCCTTTCTCAGCTTCCGCAAAATGTAAAGCTGGTTGCAGTTTCCAAAACCAATCCTGCTGTTAAGATCAAAGAACTTTATGATTTGGGACAAAAAGCTTTTGGAGAGAACAAAGTTCAGGAATTACTGGAAAAACAACCCGTTCTTCCCAACGATATTGAGTGGCATCTGATTGGTCATCTACAAACCAACAAAGTGAAGTATATCGCCAGTTTTATCTCAATGATAGAAAGTATCGACAGCGAAAAACTATTGAAAGAAGTTGATAAAGAGGCTGCAAAAAACAATAGAAAAATCAATGTTTTGCTTCAGGTCAAAATCGCAAAAGAAGATACTAAATTTGGTTTGACGATTGATGAAACCAAAGATATTTTTAATCAATATCTTGCAGTAAATTTCCCAAATGTTGAAATCAAAGGGTTAATGGGAATGGCGAGCTTTGTCGATGATGAGACTCAGATCCGTGAAGAATTTTCTATTCTGAAAAACCTTTTTGACGAATTGTCTCAATTAAAACCATTAGAAACCCTATCAATGGGAATGAGCGGTGATTTTCCGATTGCAATAGAATCGGGGTCTAATTCTGTAAGAGTTGGTTCAGCAATTTTTGGAGAAAGGAATTATGTTTAAACACAAAGTTCACCAAGCATTAACACGATGTTCACTAGGAAACTTGTGCGCTTTGTGAATCGTTGTGTCTTTATGGTTTTTATAAACCTTCATAAACTTTCATCAAATCTTTTGCAATCACATCATCATTGAATTTCTGTGCAAACTGCAACCCCTTTTCCACACGGCGTTTTCTTTCAGATTCGTTGTCCCAGAGGAACAGGATTTTAGCTTTGATATCATCTACATTGTCAGGATTGACATAGACAGAATCCGGACCGCCGGCTTCTGGCAGACAGCTTGTATTACTTGTAATTACAACAGTTTCTGAAAACAAAGCTTCTATGACAGGAATCCCAAAACCTTCAAAAAAACTTGGATAAATAAAAATATCCGCCAACCTGTAAACCGAAGCTAATTCTTCCATAGAAACATCTTGAAGAAAATAAACTTCTACTCCATTTTTTCTGATTTCAGACTCTATTTTTTTTACATATTTTTTTTTCTTTCTGCTTCCCACAACTACTAATGGAATATCAGAATCCTTAAGAGCTTTTACAACATTCAAAAGGTTTTTTCTTTCTTCGACAGTTCCGACATTCAGGAGAAACCTTTCAGGAAGATCGAATTTTTCTTTAACCTGTTCTAAGAATTCGTCAGTTGGCTTTTCTTTGAAACCGGCATGACAGCCTTGGTAAACGACATCAATTTTATTTTCTTTGATTTTCAGAAAATGGATAATATCTTCTTTAGTCTGCTGAGAGATTGCAATAATTCTATCCGCTGTATTAGCCGCTTTTCTGAATTTCCAAAAATGGATTTTTCTATCAAACCAAGTGTAATATTGGGGAAATCTTACAAAAATCAAATCATGGATCGTCACCACTTTTTTGATTGGCTTTCTGTTCCATTTCAAAGGCAATTCACCGGATAACCCGTGAAAAATATCCGCACCTACATTTTGTGCATCTTTTCCCATTTTGAATTGTCTGGACATTGTCCCATCGGAAGTTTTCACAAAAGAAACATTGGGCAAGTCCAAGATATCTCTACCTCGTTCCGACTTGTTCTTGTTAAGAAGAATATATTGATTTTGTGGATAAAACTCAGCAAGAACCCTAACCAGGTCACGAGAATAGTTTCCTAAACCAGATGTGTTATGAAAAAAACGTTTGGCATCGTAAGCAATCTTCATCAATTCTTATTTTTTTGAGTCCAATTTTCTAAAAAATCCCTAGTTGTAGAAAACTGATAATTATTTTTTTTTGCCCATTTGATAAAATCATCAAACCGCTTTATCATTACTTCATTCGTATTTTTGAAAGTAAAAGCCGGTAGTTTATATTTTGGATCCGATATATCCGCAAATTCCCAAGGATGAAAATAGATGTTCAAAAATCCTGTGGAACTTAATGATAATCGGGACAACAATTTATAAATCCAAAGTGGAAAGTTATGAAAACTTAACCAAAATAGAGGAATCCTGAATATTGTAGAAACCGAAGCCGGAAATTGTAAGACCTTTTTTTGCCAGAATGGTTTTCTGCTGACGCTGAAGTTGTTATATCTCCCAGGCAGATAAGTCGGGTTAATGGAAGAATTATAAAAATAGCCTGCATTAGAAACAGCATCTTCCGACACAGGACTCATTCTCGGCATCCTTAGTCCTACTACTTTTGTATCGAATAATTGTTCTAATTCCTTTCTGGACTCTGACAGATGCTTTTCCACAAAATCCGAATGAAACCAAGTGTGAGAAGCCAGCTCGTGGCCTTCGGAAAGTAATTGCTGAATCAAATCTTTATTATTTTCCGCAAAAACAACTGTGGAAAAAAAAGTAGCTTTGATATGATTCTCATTCAAAATCCTGAGAATATTTTGCAATCCTTTCCTGGAAACAGCCAATTGCTCTTCCAAAGCAATCTCGCCATTATATTCCAAAGGCATATCAAACTCTTCGATATCGAAACTTAATAGAATCATTTATAAATTTTTTGAACGAATGATGTAATTAGGCCTTTCTTTTACCTGCTTGAAAATTTTACCCAGATAAATTCCGAAAATCCCCAGGATAATCAATTGTAATCCGCCAAAAAAAACAATCGTCATAATGAGTGATGCCCAGCCGGATATTTCTGTTCCGGAAACAAAAGATTCGATGACATAAATTCCATAGCCGACAACAGAAAGCACAGAAAACATAAATCCCAGATAAGCCGCAAGATAAAGTGGTTTTACACTGAAGGCTGTAATTCCTGTAAATGCAAACTTCATCATTTTCTTGATATTATAACTGCTTTCGCCAGCGTTCCTCTCACCAGCTAAAAAGTTGACCGATGCCTGCCTGAAGCCCATCCAGCTTGTTAAACCTCTTAAAAACAAATCATCTTCGTTAAATTTTTTGAAGACCTCTACCACACTTGCATCCATCAATCGAAAGTCAGAACCTCCGCCTTTTTTCAAATCGACATCAGAAATCCTGGACAGAAATCTGTAAAAAATCTCCGATGTTTTTTTCTTGAAATAGGAAATCTCCTTGGGATATTTTCTGTTGGTCAAAACCACATCAAAACCTTCCTCCCATTTCCGGATCATCTCGGGAATAAGTTCCGGTGGATGTTGCAAGTCGGCATCCATAGAAATCACGGCATTCCCGTCTGCAAAATCCATCCCGGCTTTAACAGCCGGCTGATGTCCAAAATTTCGTGAGAACTCTATAAACTTAATTTCGTTGTGATTTGTAGCAAGTTCCTCTAAAATCAGTTGTGTTCTATCCCTGCTGCCGTCATTGACAAAAATGATTTCGAAATAATAATCTTCAAGCTGCGAAAAAACAGTCTTTATTCTCTGATAAATCAGAGAAATATTGCCTTCTTCGTTATGAGCGGGAATTACAACCGAAATTTTTTTCATTGGAGCATGTCTTTAATCTAATTTATAATCCTTTTCAAATTCCCGGGTTAACAATTCGTATATAACCCTGAACCAAACCAAAATGCATGGAACTGCTTTTGTAGAATATTTAACAAAAACATTTTCTTTTATAGATTTTGGAAATAAATCTGAAAATGCGAAACAAGTAAAAATCATTACAAAAATCAATAACCCTATATCCAATTTTGAAAATCTCTTTTGCATCAGAAACCAAATCATAACACCAGCAATTGCAATGATATAGGTCGGACTTTCTGAACCCGAGCTGAAAAGAACAACAAACAATAATGTTGACGCTAAAATCATCAGTTGAAATGGCAAATGTTTGTACTGTTTGATCCTGAGATAAGGCAGCATAAAAATGATAGCTCCCGGAATCAGAAAAACCAGATTTGAAATGCTTGCATTCTGTAAAATTCTTCTCACAACGCCCATTAACGAATAATCCTGGCGTGTTCCCAAGGCTTGATTTTCAAGATTTTTCCCAGATAAAGAGCTGTACCAATCCCAATAAGACTGTACGCCAAATTTCGGACTGGAAATCAGCATTGGTAAAACAAAGAACAGGATTGCAAGGATTATAAAACTCAGAATAAACCGAAGTTTGTTTTTAATAAAAAAGAATGCGGAAAGTCCTACAATGCCGTAAACTTTCACAAAAGTTCCGATGAGAATTGAAAAGGCAGATTGGGTTTCTTTTCTTTCGTAAATATAAATTGCAGATAACATCAGCAATCCTGTCAAGATAATATTGAACTGGAAATATGTTGCAGCCGTAATGAATTCCTGCAGGCAAAGCCACGCAAAAAAAGATTTCTTTTTATCCGAAAACGGAAGTTTATAAACTGCATAAAGAAAAACTGATGTGATTGCCATATTCCATAGAACACAGCCTAGCCAATCCGGCATCATTGCAAAAGGTGCAATCAGAAGGCTGAAAAAAACACCATAGTGATTGCTGTCAAAAAATAGATCCGGATATTGCAGGAATATGTTTTTCTCTTGCAAAGTGTTATAAAACACACCTTTGAAAATCAGGTAATTATTATAACCGCCAGTTCCTCTCTTGTATTTGCTGTAAGCAGTAACGCCTGCTACAATAATATAGATTACGAAAATGATTCTGTAATCTGAGATAAATTTTAAGAATTTTTGTTTCACAAAATTGGCTATTAGCATTAGATAACTGCCTATCAGATTTGACAGGCAGCTTTTATTTTTCTAAATCCTAAACCGCAACATTATTTTCCCTCAGCGCATCATTCAAGGATGTTTTCTTATCTGTAGATTCTTTTCTTTTACCGATGATCAAAGCACAAGGCACCTGATATTCTCCGGAAGGAAATTGTTTGGTATAACTTCCCGGAATCACAACAGAACGCTCCGGCACATAACCTTTCATTTCAACAGGTTTGTCACCAGTTACATCAATAATTTTGGTAGACATTGTCAAACATACATTTGCGCCCAAAACTGCTTCTTTGCCAACACGAACGCCTTCTACCACGATACAACGCGAACCGATGAATGCATCATCTTCAATAATAACCGGAGCCGCTTGCAATGGTTCCAAAACGCCTCCAATTCCTACACCTCCACTCAAGTGAACATTTTTACCAATTTGAGCACAGCTTCCTACAGTTGCCCACGTATCAACCATTGTCCCGGAATCCACATAAGCTCCAATGTTAACATAAGAAGGCATCATAATCACCCCGCTTGCAACAAAACTTCCGTGTCTTGCAATCGCATGCGGAACTACTCTTACGCCTTTTTCAGCATAGTTTTTCTTCAAAGGAATTTTATCATGGAATTCCAAAGGACCAACTTCTATGGTTTCCATTGTCTGGATCGGGAAATACATTACCACACCTTTCTTTACCCATTCGTTAATTTGCCATCCGTTTTCCGTTGGCTCAGCTGTTCTCAGCTCTCCTGAATCCAGCTTTGCAACTACTTCTCTTACAGCATTCTGATATTCTTCTTCTTTCAATAGTTCGCGGTTATCCCAAGCTTTTTCGATTTTTTCCTGTAAAGACATTTTTATTTTTTTAATTAAATTTTATTCTAATGATGAGATTAATAACAACGAATTGCACGCAGCCCGACCTGAGTGGAGCTCTTTTTCTTTTTTTACAAAAAAAAGAAAAAAGCGGGAACGGAGGGCGGATAAAGCTGCCATAAAATTTATCACCCAGCACTCCAACAAAAAAGTCCAATAAAAAATTATTGAACCTCATCATTACATATCTCCCGACAAAAATAATAAATTATAGAACACTTCTTGCAAAAAGAAAAGCTTTATTCCAATAAGCTTCGTTAAGGGACGAAATTATAACGCCTTTGGTAGTAGAAGAATGGATGAATGTCACCTCGCCAGTATTCATCACGTCATGAACAATACCGACATGGGTAACTGCTGAACCGCCTGCTGTTGCAAAAAATAACAGATCTCCGGGTTTGACTTTTGAGATATCTATGGAAACGCCTGCTTTTCCCTGATCCTGAGAACGTCTGGGCATTTTCATATCGTTCTCGTCAAAAACTTTGCAAACCAAACCGGAACAATCAAAACCGGCTTTTGTATTACCGGCATACTTGTAAGGTGTTCCCAAATAGTTTTCCGCATCACTGATAACAGAGGCTCTTTTGCCGGAAACTGAGCCAGAATAAGTGGAATTTAGTTTTTTAAGATTGCTGGTCTTGGTTGTGGTTGTTGCCCTTTTGTAGGCGTATTTTTTTACAGGCTTTGAAGCACCGCAAGAAACCAGAATAATTGAAAATATAATTACCAGTACAGATTGTTTCATCTAATCAAATTTAAATAGTAATTGTTTCTCAATAAGAATTTTTCTCTGTTATCTACACAAAAATAGCTTAGATTATTTTATCAAACAAGCATTTAAGCTAAAAAACACAGAATTTTCACAAAGAAAAAGAGAAGCTTATAAAAACTTCTCAGGCTAAATTATCAATTTGACTAATTATTTCAAAAATTAAGAGGGCAACGAGTGCCCCCTTTAATCAATAATCAGGTTCTATGAACTTGATTATCTTATGTTTTACACATCAAATTTTTTGCCAAAATAAAAAAATCAATCTCCTGAAAGTCAGAAGATTGATTGGACATATTGCTTGTGGAGAATACGGGGATCGAACCCGTCACCTTTAGACTGCCAGTCTAACGCTCTAGCCAGATGAGCTAATTCCCCAATTGGTATTGCAATGATAAGGATTTTGTCTGAACATTTTCTAAAAAAATTTAATAAAAATAAAAAATCGGGCTCAAATAAATTGGACCCGATTTCTGTAAAACGTAAAATTTAAAAATATGAAATCAATTTTGGTTTGATTTTAAATATTCATCGATGATGTCAAAGGATTTTTTTTCATCCCTGATATCAACTTTAATAAAAGTATTGGTTGCAGTGGGAGTCGAAAGAAAACTAAGATAAGAATTCTCAACATCACATTTTATTCCTGCATCTTCCAGCTTAGATTTGATGAGCTGGATCTCCTGTGGGCTGCTGCTTTCATACACAGCGACTCTTGTTGTTGCATCCATAGATTCTCAGATTTTGATTTTTTAAGCAAAGCAATTTACGAAAAAAATATCATAATCCGAAATTCTTTATATTAAATCCTCAAATATTGAATTTATTTTATCTAAAATGATTTGAATTTCTTCTTTTGTTACATTAAGATGTGGGCGAAACCTAAGTGACTGATCTCCACAGGTTAAGATGATAATTCCTTCATCGTAAAGTTTGCTTCTTAACCATTCTCTGCTTTCACCATCTTTAAGATCAAATGCACACATCAATCCCTTTCCTCTTGCAGCAGAGATGTGATCCGGAAACTTTTGTTCTAATTTCTGTAATCCGTCCAGAAGGAATTCTCCCACAACTCTGGAATTCTCAACCAGATTTTCATTTTCAATGATTTCCAAAACCAATTGGAAACGTAGCATATCGATAAAATTACCTCCAAAAGTAGAATTGATTCTTGAACTTTCCTTGAAAACATGATGTTCTACTTCGTCCAGTTTTTCTTTATTTGCCAGAATTCCGCAAACTTGTGCTTTTTTACCAAAAGTGATCACATCCGGAATAATATCCAAGTGTTGAAACGCCCACATTTTTCCAGTCATTCCGATTCCTGTTTGTACTTCGTCCAGGATCAAAAGGATTTCATTTTCATCACAGATACGTCTCAGTTCTGTAAAGAATTCGTTTCTGAAATGGTTGTCGCCGCCTTCAGCCTGGATCGGCTCGATAATCACACAGGCCACCTCATCCGGATGAGATAAGATCGCTTCCTGAATATGCAACAAAGCTAACTGTTCGTGCTTGATGGTTTCTTCCAGATTTTCCTCCGTAATTGGGAAGTTCAGTTTTGGATTGGTGATTCTTGGCCAATTGAACTTTGGAAAATATTGATACTTTCTTGGATCGGAAGTATTGGTTAAAGACAAGGTATAACCGCTTCTTCCATGAAAGGATTGTTTAAAATGAATCGCAATCGCCGCTTCTTTATCTATATCTTTTTGCCAATTTTTTCTGGTTTTCCAGTCAAAAGCTGTTTTCAAAGCATTTTCAACTGCCAAAGCACCGCCTTCTATGAAAAAGCAATAAGGCAGTTCTTTCGGAATTGCAATTCTGGAAAAAACTTCCATAAAGTCTGCATATTCCTGAAGATAAACATCACTTAAAGTCGGTTTATAAATTGCCATTTTGCCTAGCCAATTGGCCTTTTCTACAATATAAGGATGATTGTATCCGACAGATGCTGATGCGAACATGGAGAACATATCAAGATATTTTTTTCCTGTCAGCTTGTCAACAATGTAAGAGCCCTGAGATGCTTCATAATCCATTACGAAATCAAACCCGTCTGCAAGAATATGTTTACCTAATGTTTCTTTTACTTTATTTTCTGTAGTTGTTATCATAAATGTATTTTATAAGTCGAACTTAATCCCTTGAGCTAAAGGTAAATTAGTTGTATAATTGATTGTGTTTGTTTGTCTTCTCATATAATATTTCCAGACATCCGAACCGGACTCCCGTCCGCCGCCGGTTTCTTTTTCGCCACCAAATGCACCGCCAATTTCAGCTCCGGAAGTTCCTATATTAACATTAGCTATTCCACAGTCAGAACCAGCGTGAGAAAGGAATAATTCTGCTTCTCGTAGGTTTTGGGTCATAATTGCAGAACTCAGACCTTGCGGAACATCATTCTGGATTGCGATGGCTTCATCCAACGTTTTATACTTGATCAAATAAAGAATTGGCGCAAATGTCTCGTGCTGAACAATTTCGTAGCTATTCTCAACCTCAGCAATACAAGGTTTTACATAACAACCTGAAGTATAATTCCCGCCTTCTAAAACACCACCCTCAACGATGAAATTTCCGCCTTCTGCTTTGCATTTTTCGATAGAATCCTGGTATTGTTTTACCGCAGCTTTATCAATCAGCGGACCAACATGATTAGTTTCGTCCAATGGATTCCCGATTTTCAGATGTCCGTAAGCTTTAACCAATCGGTTTTTAACCTCATCATAAACAGATTCGTGGATGATAAGACGTCTTGTAGAAGTACATCTTTGGCCCGCTGTTCCAACAGCTCCGAAAACGGCACCGATAATCGACATATTGATGTCTGCATTTTCTGTAATAATAATAGCGTTGTTTCCACCTAATTCCAAAATCGATTTTCCAAACCGTTCAGCAACATTTTTCCCAACAATTCTTCCAACTCTTGTGGAACCGGTAAAGGATACCAATGCGATTTTTTTATCATTAACTAATTGATCTCCAATCTCATGATCAGCAATTACTAAGTTTGAAATTCCTTCGGGAAGATCATTTTCTTTTGCTACTTCATTAAAGATATTCTGACAAGCGATTGCGCAAAGCGGTGTTTTTTCTGATGGTTTCCAAATCACTACATTTCCGCAAATCCAAGCCAGAGCAGCATTCCAGCTCCAGACTGCAACAGGAAAGTTGAAAGCCGAGATCACCCCAACAATTCCCAGTGGATGGTATTGCTCATACATCCTGTGTCCGGGCCTTTCGGAATGCATCGTGTAACCATGAAGCTGTCGGGACAAACCAACTGCGAAATCGCAAATATCGATCATCTCCTGAACTTCTCCCAGACCTTCCTGAAGAGATTTTCCCATCTCATAGGAAACCAATTTTCCAAGATCCTCTTTGTATTCTCTAAGCTTATTACCAAATTGGCGAACCAGATCTCCTCTTTTTGGTGCAGGAATTTTTCTGAATTCCAAATAAGCCTGTTCTGCTTTTGCTACAACTTTCTCGTAGTCTTGTTTATCTGATGTTTTTACCGAAGCGATAAGATTACCGTCTACCGGTGAATAACTTTCTATTGCTTTACCGGAAGAAAAGAAATCCAAACCTGTAGAAGTTCCGTTATTTTCTGTCGAAATTCCCAGTCTTTTCAGGTTTTCTGATATTGAAATTGAGGACATAAAGTTTTTTATTTTTAAAGTGTCTAAAGATAAAAATATATTTTGACCAGCAAAATCAAAAACTAACAATCGTTAGTAAATAAATAAAAAATACTGAAAATCATTGGCTTGAATAATTTTGGAACTTTAATTGTTATTCAAAAAACTTACTAATTTACTTTTATGTTTGAAAGCGAAATAGAGAACACGTCTAATTATTGGCAATTGAAATATTTGTTAATTATTTATAAAATGCAGTTTTACTTATTTTGAATAAATCTAAATTGCACAATTTTTCTTACTTTTGAAAAAATAAATCGGGATGGAAAATAATGAGACCACTCAAAAATCTGAAAATAAATCGTCCAAGTGGAAAAGCCTGGTGAAAAAATTTGGTATCGGTGGTATTATTTTTTTTACTGTAAAAGGGATTATCACTTCTACTTTGATCTATTTTCTGGGGAAAAACTTTTGGATCATTATTAAAGATTATATCGCCCAATGGTTTGATTAAACCATGTTTTTACAACATATTGAAATAAAAAAATCCTTTATAATAAAGGATTTTATCTGTAACCGAAATTCTTAAGATCTCTGTCATTTTTTCGCCAGTCTTTTTTGACTTTTACAAAGAGATTAAGGTGTATTTTTTTGTTGAAGAATTTCTCCAGGTCAACACGTGCTTCTGTTCCCACCTTTTTAATGGCTTCACCTTTGTGTCCAATGATAATACCTTTTTGGGTATCGCGTTCCACGTAGATTATGGAATCAATAAAAATAATTCCTTCTTTTTCTTTGAACATCTCTGTAACAACTTCTACAGAATAAGGAATTTCTTTCTCATAATTCAAAAGAATTTTTTCACGAATAGCTTCGTTGACAAAGAAACGTTCTGGTTTGTCCGTAAACTGATCTTTATCGTAATATGGAGGATTTTCCGGCAACAAAGATTTCAGTTTCGGAAGAATAATATCTGTATTAAAGGCATTGAGAGCAGAAATTGGTAAAATTTCGGCTTTCGGAATCCTGTTGTGCCATTCGTCTACCAGCTTTTCCAAACCTTCCTGATTGGTCTGATCTACTTTATTCAGAAGTAATAATACCGGAACCGGGATCTTGTTAAGTTTATCTATTAAAAATTCCGACGGTTCTTCTTTATCGGTCACATCTACAATGAATAAAAAAACATCAGCATCCTGTAAAGAATCTTTTACAAAATCCATCATTTTTTCCTGCAGATTATATTTCGGATCCAAAACCCCGGGTGTATCGGAAAAAACAATCTGCAAATCTTCCTCATTGTATATCCCGAAAATCCTGTGACGTGTTGTTTGTGCTTTTTGGGTCACAATTGCCAGCTTCTCTCCCATCAATTGATTGAGAAGTGTAGATTTTCCTGCATTGGGTTTACCGACAATGTTTACGAATCCTGCTGTATGCATTATTTTTTTGAATATATTGAATAATGTACAAAGGTATGGAAATTTTGAAGTAAGAGTTTAAGAATTTACAACATGGAATATATCAACACTTTACAAAAAAATATCAGGAATTTTTTTATAACTTTAAATCCTAATTATAAACTTATAACGTATGAAAAAACTCTACTTTTTATTTCTTGGTATTTTAGGAATTTTAAGTTCTGCCCAAAATTCTTTACTGTTCAATAAAAATTGGAAAATTGAACAAGTGAATGTCAATGGATCAAACAAAGACATTTCTAATGATCAATATGCTTATTTTATAACTTTTCATTCGGATTTTTTATTTAATTACATTAGTACGATATGTTCGGAGAATTTTGGAAAGGTTAATTTCAGCAGCAGTTCGAATGATTTTGTTATTACGGAAGCTAAAACATCTTCTTCGAATTGTCAATCTAATGAATTGAATGACAATTATTCTTTATTCTTTACAAAAAATGCTTCGGCAAATAACAAAATCAGTTATAATATAGAAACAGTTTCTTACGGTTATAAGCTTAAACTGACCAATATCTCCGGGGATTATATCTCATACAGCTTTTATACACCTCCAACAGACCTTACAAATACTGTATGGAATATTTCTTCTCTCAAAATTGCATCAGTTAATTATTATAAGCCGACACACTGGGCAGGAAATAATACGACAATTTCCTCAAATGGAGATATCATAACTAGTTATTTCAACGCTGGTAGCGGAAGCGTTGGGTTTTATTCTGATAATAGATTTCGCGTATTGAACCTGGCTATAACTCTTGCTGACAGTTTTGATCAGGAAATCAATAACTTTGATGGATTATATTTTGGTAATTTTTTCAGCGGAACAGACGGCAGAATCAATCCCTATTCTTATGCTATCTCCAATGGAAAAGAGACATTAGTAATTACAAAGTATAACGGCGACACAGCAACATATACTAAAAAAGCATTAGCAACTTCCGAAGCTGCAAAATCAAAGATTTCAGTTTATCCGAATCCATCATCTGATGTTATAAAAATTGAAAAGTTGAAACCCAATTCATCATTAGAATTGACAGACAGCTCAGGAAAATTGATTAGAACAATTTCTAATATTAAATCGGATAAAACTGAGATTAATATCAAAAATTTAGCGTCCGGAATATATTATTTAAAAGTCGACGGACAATCTGTACAGAAGATTATCAAAAAATAATTTTAAAAAATCAAAAAAATCGGTTCAAAATTGAATCGATTTTTTTTTGACCAATATACCCAAGTGAAACTTTGGTTTTAATTTCATTATCTTTGAAACTTTATTCTCAAAAAGACATTAATGTTTACAGCCAAAGAAATCTCAGAAATCAACAATCTTCTTATCCCGAAAAACAACGTCGTCATCGTAACTCATCAAAATCCTGACGGCGATGCGATCGGCTCTTCTTTGGGACTTAAACATTATCTGAAAACAAAAGGGATTGAAGCGATCGTAATCACACCCAACGATTTTCCGAAATTCCTGAAATGGATGCCGGAAGCAAAAAAAATTGTTATCGGGGAATATAAAAGAAAAGTAGCTGGCGAAGCCATCTATAATGCTGACGTTATTTTTTGTCTGGATTTTAACTCACCCTCCAGAATTGGGATTCTCGGCGATTGGGTTACAAAATCACGTGCTAAAAAAATACTGATTGACCATCATCAGATGCCGGAACAGTTTGATTACGTTTATTCTGATACCACAGTTCCTGCAACATGCCAAATGGTTTATCATTTTATCCAGGCCAATCAAGATGAAAAATTGGTGAATGTTGATATCGCACAGTGTCTTTATACTGGGATAATGACCGATACTGGAGGTTTCAGATTCCGTTCCACAAGCGCCACAACACACAGAATCGTTGCTGATCTTATAGAAAAGGGCGCTGACCCCGCTATCATCACTTCCAATACTTGGGACACTAATACCATTTCCAGGTTACATCTTCTTTCTTTGGTTCTTGGCAGAATAGAATTGGTAAAAGATGGAAAAGTCGCTATTCTTTGGCTAAAGCGTTCAGAACTGAAAGAATTTGGTTTTGATAAAGGCGATACGGAAGGTTTCGTAAACTATGGGCTGAGTCTTGCCGGAACCAAAATGGCCGTTTTTTTTATGGAAGACCTTTATGAAGATTTTATCAAAATCTCTTTCCGCTCAAAAGACAATGTTGATACGAATCAGTTTGCAAGAAAATATTTCAATGGTGGCGGACACATCAATGCCTCTGGCGGAAAATATTTCAAAACTATCGAAGATACTATTGAAGATTTCAAAGAAAAAGTTGAAGAAGAGGATTTCTAATATTAATCACAAAGTCCTAAAAGAAATCGACTTCCATTAAGTCTGAAAAACGAATTTATTTGAAACAATAATAATCTTTGTAACTTTTGTGGCAACCTATCTCAACAAAACGAAAAGCAATGCGATAATCGCGGGTAACGCCTGCACAAAAAATATCTTCTTCGAAGCGGATAATGCGCCGTAAATTCCTGCCGCAATAATACAGCCTAAAAAGAAAATTGCAACATTTTTTGCCCAGATCGAATCACAAATAAAGAAACTCCAGATGAGTCCTGCCGAAAGAAATCCGTTGTACAGACCTTGGTTGGCTGCAAGTTTTTTTGTCGGTTTAAACATCTCGTCCGGTAACGACCCTTTGAATGTTTTTTTACCTAATGTTTCCCATGCGAACATTTCCATATAAAGAATGTAAAGATGCTCCAGAGCAACGATTGCAACAAGGATTTTTGATATAATTTCCATTTTAAAAAACAAGATTTTTGGGTAAATGATGCAGTAATTCCGTATTGATAACAGAAGCACAAATCTCAGGCTTTTCCCAATGTCCATTGTGTCCGCAATCCAGAACGTAAGATTTGATATTGGTTCTTTCAGGGAGATTCTTAATGGTTTTTTCCGAATTGACCGCAGAATCATGCTTGCCTGACAAAACCAGAATTTTCCCTTCAAATTGTTCTAAAACCGAGGTTCTGTCGGCACGTTCTATCATGCCTTTCTGTGACGCCAAAACACCGTCAACAGATGAAGTGTAAGCAATTTCTTTTGCCAGTTTGATTTTAGATTCCAAAACATCGTGCTCATTGGGATTGAAAAGATTGGGAACGCCGGCATTGACAAAAGCCCGAAGATTTTCTTTGATGATTCTCAAACCCTTCCTACGGGTTTCTTTTTTGGTCTCGTCATCGGCAAAATAAGTAGAAAAAAACAAAGTGAATGATTTCAGTAATTCCGGATATTTTTCTGCAAAAGCTAAAGAAATATAACCGCCCATCGAATGTCCAAGCAAATGGAATTCTGTCAAACCTAACTTATCCGTTACTTTTTTGACTTCGTCCGCCATTATCTCGGAAGTTTGGACTTCTGCAACAACTTCTGACTTTCCAAATCCCGGCAAATCAATTTTTACCAGCCTGAATCTGTCAGACAAAAACGGAATCATGCTGTCCCAAATCGACAGATTCTCCATAAATCCATGAAGAAGAACAAGATTTTCATTGCCGTCACCTTCTATTTCGTAGTTGAGCATCATTTACATTTTAATAATTATTTTGTCAGCAAACCCAGCATTATTGACGGATTCATAAAGCTTAAACGTTTTCCCGCCGTCTTTTGTTGAGAAATTTTTCTTGCCTTTTCTTATATCCAATTTCCCCTCATCATAGTCTGAAATACTTTGCGTAATGGTTCCGTCGAATTTAAGATTTTTTGGTGAAGTCATTCTTGCAGTTCCTTCAATTTTCAGAAAATCGCAGCCTCTTTTATTTTCACCTGATATTTTATATTCGTCCTGGCCTGTTTTTGTAAAACTTATTTTACCATTGCCGGAAATCATATCGTGTGTGAGAATATGCGTGCCTTCCAGATTTTTGTAACCGCGACTGATTCTAATACTGTCATTGATTTTCGTTCTCACCGCATTGATTGAATCGATGATTTTCGCGCTGTCAACTTTCCGATCTGTAATTTCTTCGGATTTTTTACAGGAAATGACAGACAGTAGAACAATAACAGGAATCAGTTTTCTCATAGTTTTTATTTTCCTTACGAAAATAATTAAATTAAATGAAAAACCTTTCTAAAAATTGATTCAGAAAGGTTATAAGTCACTCCTACGGACTTTGATTTGAATTTCTGCAAACAAACATTTCGCTCCTACGGAGCTTGCCCGGTTACTGCACTTTCTTTTCGTACAGTTCTTTTTCTTTATCATTCATTTCAGCAATGCCGTACTTTTCAGATTTTGTAATGGTCATTTCGTCCAACATGTCCACCATTGCTTTGTACTGCGAATCGTCAGCGGGTTTTATAATAATTGTAAAGTTTTCTTTTTTAGGAGCGTTCGCTTTTGCTGCTTCGATGGTTTTCGCCACCTGAGCTTTATCAAATGAAACTTCTGTAAGACTATTGTCATTCAAATCATTTTTCTCTGCCTGATAGTAGAAAACCCGTCCATCTCTACCTAGAATAAATGTGATCGAATTTCTAATATCAACGTGTGTTTCTATATCCGTTGGATTTTTTGGAGGATTGGAAAAATTAATAGCATTTGGTTGTGAAAAATTGGTTGTGAACATAAAAAATGTGATCAATAAAAATCCCAAATCCACCATTGGCGTCATATCCACACGAATTGGTTTCTTGTTTTGAGTTTTCTTTCCGCTAGATTGCTCTTTAATTTGTACTTCTGCCATAGCTTCAATTTTTAGTAGTTAGTAATAAAAAATAAAAATCCATAATGATTTGTCATCATTATGGATTTCAAAATACAAATTATATACCTAATTTTAAATTTTAATACAAAAATACTATTTATCGAATTACAAATTCTGCCAATTCTCAGAAGTCATCTGGAATTTGATTTCTTTTCCGTGCGTTCCGATTTCCTCCCAACCTGAAAACCGATAGAATTGTGCGGCTCTTGTATCAGGTGCTGTTCCAAGCCATACAGGATTTTTGGTTTGTTTAAAATACCAATTCAGCATCTGGTTATGCAATTGTTTTCCAATACCCTGATCTTCAAATTCTGGTTTTACAAATAATGCCCAAACGTTATTTTCAACTAAATCTACGATGGCAAATCCGACAATTTCATTTTCAATTTCACAAACCCAGCCTTTTCCGTTGTCTGTTAAATAGATTTCATAATCTTTATCTTTGACAACATCCGGACTTGATAATTGATTTTCCTTCACAGAATTGCGGACAATCTGCATTTGTGAAATATCGCTGATATTAGCTTCTCTGAAAACCACAATTATTTATTCTTAAAATAATCAATTCCACATTTCAGGAATTTTTTGAAATCCTCTTTTGGCATATATCCTGAAACCGGAGAATTAATCACCTTTTGGTCCGGTGTTACCAATACATAATGCGGCTGAGAATTATTATTGAAATTAACTTGTTGAAACAAACTCCATTTATCGCCAATCGTCTTTACTTTCTTCATTTGGCCTTCGCCCATATCGATTTTGATTTGCTCATTTTCCGGCAATTCTTCTTTATCATCCACATAAACAGAAGCCAGAATCACATCATTTTGGATCATTGGTAAAATATCTTCCTGGCTCCAAACAAACTCTTCCATTTTACGGCAGTTTTCGCAACCATAACCTGTGAAATCTATTAAAACGGGTTTGTTCTCTTTTTTCGCCACTTCTATGGCTTCGAAGTAATTGTGATAAGGCTTCAAACCAAGAATTCCATCTTCTTCTTTATGAAAATAACTAACATTCAACGGCGGTAAAATCCCACTTAGCAATTGTAATTTTGGTTTTTCCGAAGGAATCAATCCCTGAATCAAATATGCAATGAATACGATCCCGAAAACCCCAAGAATTCTTCTTCCTAAACTGATTTTCGGATTCTTATCATCGTGCGGAAATCTGATTTTCCCGAATAAATAAACAACTAATCCAATCGCAATGATAATCCAAAGCACGATGAACAATTCTCTTTTCAGCAAGAATGTTTTGGAAACCAAATCTGCTTTGGATAAGAATTTCAACGCCAAAGCCAATTCGACAAATCCAAGAACAACTTTCACCGTGTTCATCCAACCGCCTGATTTTGGTAAACTTTGAAGTGCTTGCGGGAACAGTGCCAACAATCCGAAAACCAATGCCCAAGCCAATCCGAAACCAGCTAAAGCAAATGTCAACAATGTTGGAACATTGGTCGCTCCAGCTACAACACCTCCCAATAAACTTCCTAAAATCGGACCTGTACAAGAGAACGAAACGATCACTAAAGTCAATGCCATAAAGAAAATCCCAATGATTCCGCCCGCTTCTTCAGCTTTGGAAGATTTATTGGCAATCCAGCTTGGCAAAACAATTTCATAATAGCCGAAAAAGCTAAGAGCAAAAAATAAAAATATAGCGAAGAAGAATAAATTCAGCCAGATATTGGTCGAAATTTGATTGAAAATATTCCCCGAAATTCCATCAATAATATGAAATGGAATACTCAATAAAACGAAAATCAACAAAATGAAAAATCCGTAAATAAAGGCATCACGCTTTCCTTTTGCTTTGTCTTTGTTTCCTTTTGTGAAAAATGAAACCGTCAACGGAATCATTGGGAAAACACACGGCGTAAGCAATGCAATCAGTCCGCCTAAAAATCCTAATCCGAGAACGAGCCAATTATCGTTAGCCGGTTTTTGCTGAGCAGTTCCACAATTGGTCAAAGGGTTTTTGAAATCCAAAGAATTGACCTTCAAACCGTCTTGTTTTGCAACAGTAGGCGTTGCAACATTTGTCGGTTTCAGAACTGTTCCGACTTTTCCGGACGGAGCAACCTCATAAACAGTGTCTTTTGTTTTACCAACATTTTCGTCAGAAGCAACGGTTGTTTTACTGCCTTCAATTTGTTTTTCAAATTCTAATGTATTTGGCGCCAAACAAACACGGTCATTACAAGTCTGATACATTATTTCAGCGGTAATTGTCGCCGGTTTTGCGGCATCTTTTGGTTTGAATTTTTGCTTGAAAACGACTTTGTTTGAATAATAAACAATCTGAGCACCAAAAGCTTCCGAAAATTCATCATGTTTTTTTCCTATTTCCTGAACTTTACCAATCAGTTGGATTCCTTGTTTTGAAGTGATTTTAAATTCCGTTGGGATTCCGGAATCAGGTGGCAAATCCTGAGAATAAACGTGCCAGTTATCTTCAATTGTTCCTGTCAAAACAGCTTCATATTCGTCTTTCCCAACAGCATTAATATCGAACTTGAACTTAACCGGATTTTTTATCTGTGCATTGAATAGGGTTATTATTAATAGAAAAAGTGTGGATAACACTAATTTTAAATCTTTCATTTTTTGATATTAAATTTTATTTTTCTCACCACAAAGGTCACAAAGTTTTTTCACAAGAAACTCAATTTGTGAACTTTGTGAAATCTTCGCAGTCTTTGCGGTTAAATTTCAAGTTCAAGATAATCGGATTTTTGAGATGAAAATCTTCTGTCCTGACGAAAAGGTAAAACACCTAAAACTTGGTCATTCTTATCACAAAGAAGCCAGATTTTTTGCTTCGCTAAAATAGACAATTTTTCATCCTTAAAAAACTTCGAAATTTTCTTTTTGCCAATCATTCCGATAGGAAAAAACAAATCGCCTTCATGTTTTCTTCGTAATTTCAAAGGCTTTTTAACTGTCTTATTATCAATTTTCCAAAAACAATGACCAAATTCCTGGATTTCATTTTTAATATTTTCAGGAATAATGATTTTGTTATCAATAATTTCAAGCTTTATTTCTTCTAATTTCTCATTTCCAACTTCTAAATTCTTATTAAAAATCAACTCATTCCTATTAACTACCAATTGAAATTCAGAATTGAAAAAAGAACTTCCGGTTTGAGATGTCAGAAACTTTTGCATTTCGTTTTCGTCATTAAAACCGAATCTTTTTAAAATCTCGTATCGAATTAACTCAGATTCTTCTGAGAATTTTTGTTTATCAATAATTATTTGATCTTCACTAAAATTTATCTTTAATTTTTCAATTTTTTCATCAATTGATTGATTGATGAAATCCTTCGCTTGATAGATATAATGGATACTTCTTGAAAAATTGGTCAGAAAATCCGGATTGACTTTCTCCAATTCAGTAACGATATTGTGACGGATTTTATTTCTCAGATAATCCATTTTTTGATTGGACTTATCTTCACGGTATTTGATTTGATTCTCTCTTGCAAAATCATAAATTTCATCCTTAGAAAAATCAAGAAGAGGACGAATGATTCCGTTTTCATTTTGGGGAATTCCGCTCAAACCACGGATTCCCGATGCTTTGGAAAGGTTGATGATAAAAGTTTCCAACTGGTCATTCAGATGATGCGCTGTAACTAAAAATTCCAAATTTTCTTTTTTCTGAATTTCTCTGAAAAACCGGTATCGAATTTCTCTCGCCCAATTTTGGATCGAGTTTTCCGGCTGAATATCCTTTTGAGAAATTTCATATAAATGAAAAGGAATTTTATGTTTTTCACAAAAATAGGAAACCAACTGTTGATCCAGGTTAGAATCCTCATTACGGAGATGATAGTTGATATGTGCAACATGAAAATCAAAACCCGAAACCTGAAATAAATCAGCCAAAACCATAGAGTCCACTCCTCCACTTACCGCTAAAAGGTATGTTTTTTGTTGCGAGTTTGGAAGTAATCGCTCAATAGCGTTTTGAAATTTTAAGAGACTTAACACAAATTTATAACGAAATATTAAGTTATAACCACAAATATACAGTTATTAATTCTTACTTTTGAAACGATTAAAATCATTATACTATGAAATTATTTAAGATTTTGACCATCACAGCACTGGGGCTTTCCCTTGCGTCTTGCGTCAGCAAAAAACAGTTCGATGCCCTTAATCTCAATTACAAACAATGTGTTGAAGATGCTGGTGAAAGAATGCGCCAGATCCAGGATCTAAAAGGTGAAAACTCATCACTAAAAGGTCAGAACGATTTACTTTTAGGACAAAATAATGCATTAAAATCCAGCTTGGATGCGTGTCTATCCAATGCAGGAAAAGGTTCTGCAAATATTGATAAACTGGTTGGAGAAATCAACGCTTCTAATGCTTACATCAAGCAATTAATTTCCGGGAAAAGTAGAAATGACAGTTTGAACATTGCTTTATCTAATAAATTGAAACGTTCCCTTGATAACGTCGCAGACCAGGATGTAGATGTAAAAGTTCTGAAAGGTGTAGTATTGATTTCATTATCGGATAAGATGCTTTATCAGGTTGGAAAATATGATATTCAGCCAGCCGCTGCGGATGTTCTTGCTAAAGTGGCTAAAGTTATCAACGATTACGATACTTACAGTGTGTTGATCGAAGGTAACACGGATAATACGCCATTGAACAGTGCTAATGCGCCAAGAGACAACTGGGATCTTTCTGCTCTTAGAGCGACTGCCGTTGCAAAAGTTCTACAAAATCAGTTTGGTGTGAATCCTAACAGAATCACTGCAGGTGGTAGATCAGAATATAATCCTAAGACAACTAACGCATCAGTTTCCGGAAGATCTGAAAACCGAAGAACAGAGATTATCATTATGCCGAAACTGGATGAGTTCATGAAGCTCATGGACATTGCTCCAGTTAAGAAATAATACAATTCTTAGAAATATAAAATAAACCTTGTCAGATTTTGGCAAGGTTTTTTTGTTTACTAAATTTGAACCTTAATCCTTGATCAATGAGTTATTTTGAAGAATTGGACAAAGAGATGGATCGATATCTGGAAGACAACGCTTCCGAAGAGCCTGTCATTTTAAAAAAATTAAGAAAGGAAACTTATCAGAAAACCACTCAGCCACATATGATCTCCGGTTATCTGCAAGGCCGTTTGTTAAGCATTTTGTCACATATTGTCCAGCCAAAATATGTTTTGGAAATCGGAACATTTACCGGCTATGCAGCTCTGAGTATTGCAGAAGGATTACCAAAAGACGGGAAAATCTACACGATTGATAAAAATGAAGATCTGGCTTACATTCCTCAAAAATATTTTGCAGAAAGTGATTATAAAGACCAAATCGAATTCATCATCGGTGATGCGAAAGAAGAAATCAAAAAACTGGATAAAGTTTGGGATTTGATTTTCATTGATGCAGACAAGGAAAGCTATTTGGAATATTTAATGCTCATCAAACCTAATCTCCGTTCCGGAAGTATCATTCTTATTGATAATGTTCTTTGGTACGGAAAAGTGCTCGAAAATAATCCGAAAGACAAGCAAACCGAACAAATCAAACTCGTGAATAAAATCATTACCGAAGATCCTGATTTCGAAAATCTAATCTTACCTTTGCGGGACGGATTACACTTGATAAGAAAGAAATAATTCGTATTTTTAAATTCATAATTGATTGAAATGAATAAAGGCATTTGCAATGTTTCCATCGCTCCGCTGAGAGCAGACAGTTCCGACAAAAGCGAAATTGTATCACAACTTCTTTATGGTGAATCTGCTGATATTTTGGAAGTAAAAGACAACTGGACCAAAATCAAAACCCATTACGACAATTATGAAGCGTGGATGGACACAAAACAAATTTCACCGGTTTCTGACGAATTTTTAGCATCAAGAAAAACAAACCTTGTGAAAGAATCTTTCCAATCTACAATGACAGAAAGTGGAAAAGTGCTTTTATCAATGGGTTCTGAAGTCAATTTTGAAACCACTTCGCCAACACGTGGCCACGATCTCAGCGAAAGCATTGTCAACTGCGCCAAGGAATTCCTGAATGTTCCCTATCTCTGGGGCGGCAAAAGCTTTTTCGGAATCGATTGCAGTGGTTTTACGCAAATTGTTTACAAAATCCACGGTATCAAAATCCCGAGAGATACTTATCAGCAGGCCGAGCTAGGAGATGTTTTGACTTTCATAGAAGAAGCAAAGCCCGGCGATTTGGCATTTTTTGAAAATTCGGAAGGAAGGATTATTCACGTTGGTTTTATCCTCGCAGACCAGAAAATCATCCACGCGCACGGAAAGGTAAGAATTGACAGCTTGGATTCATCAGGCATTTTCAACAAAGACCAAAACAGACACACACACAAACTGAGATTCATCAGATCTTATTTTTAAAAATAAAAGCTTCCAAAAATTGGAAGCTTTTTTATTTATTATTAAGAAGAATTACTTTATCAGATTTCTTGATTTAGCTTCTTCTTTTACTTTTCCATGGCTCATAATATTGGCAATCAAAACCGGTAAAAATGCCAACGGTAAAAATGTAAACACTCCAAAACCCTGAGTAATGCTGATATAAGCGCAGGTTATAATCATGATGAAAAAGATGACAGAAAAAGATATCAAAACTGTTCTTGCGATCTTCAGATTCTTCAACACTTGCTCATTGCTTAATTCTGAAAGGTTTTCTGATCTTTTCATTAGGATTTGATTTTGATAATTACAGTTTGAAATTCACTGACACGTTAAAGAATCTCCCTGTCAATCTTACCGGAACCGGATAATAGACGTGCGGAGAAGAATTAACATCACTGATCCATTGATTGGCAATCGTGTTATTGATATTAAATGCGTTGAAAATCTGAACGCCTAAAGTTAGCTCTTTAAAATTTCTCCAGAAAGTTCCGCTGGCTTTATTATCTTTTTGATCAATGAAAACTTTTGTCAAACCGATATCCACTCTCTTATAAGCCGGTAACGTTTTCTGATAACGATAAGCCGCCAGATAATCCGGCAAACCATTAGAATCAAATAAAACAGGTGTTCCTGACGGTAATCCGCTTGCATAGGTCAAAGTCAGGTTAACTCTCATACTTGGGAACTTTGGCATATAATCCTGATAGAACATAGAGAATTTGAAACGTTGGTCAGTTGGTCTTGGAATATATCCCATCCCTTCGATATTCTCATAAACTCTTGCATAACTCGCAGAAACCCAGGAATCAATACCCGGAACAAATTGCCCGAATAATCTTGCATCAACTCCATAAGCATAACCTTCGGAATTATTTTTTCCAGAATATCTAACTCTCACGTTATCTAAATAATACGGAATTAGATTTTCCATCTTTTTGTAATATGCTTCTGAAGTCAGCTTAAATTTCCTATCCTTAATTTGGAATTCGTAATCATTGGATAAAATAACCTGATAAGATTTCTGAGCTGTAACATCCGAATTAAAAGCACCCGTCAAATCTTTAATTTCTTTATAAAATGGCGCCTGATAATAAACTCCGCCCGCAAGCTTGAACAACATATCCATATCCCAGTTTGGCTTGACCGCAATCTGCGCTCTCGGACTGAATAATGTTTCTTTGTTAAAGCTCCAGTTCTGGATTCTCGCACCTCCGTTTACAAAAACTCTGTTATTTCCCCAATAGAATTTTTTCGAAAACTGAGCATAAGCTGAAATTCTTGTTGGTGTAATATTATTTTGCCCGGCAATATGGTAGTTAAGATTAAGATCAGATATATCCAATTGTCCTGGAAGAACAAAATCTCTTGGATTACTGTAACCAATAGAATCTACAAATTGCCATTCATTAGTAAAATCCTTTATTGTTTCTCTCTCGAATTTTGCCCCAACTTCGATATCCGTATTGATGTCTGGAGAAAACTTGGTTCTGAACTGGGATCCAACCACTCTAACTAATAAGTCATTTCTGGCGTGATCGATCTGTCCGCCAGCGTCATAGCCAGCAACAGGATTTCCATCCTCATCAAAAGCTTCTAAAATATATCCCGAAGCTATGGAATAATATTCTCTCTCTCTGTTTTGATAAGCAAAATTATCAAGTGTAAACTGCCATTTTTTGCTTGGCTTAAAATTCACACTTACAGTTCCCATCATATTTTTATATTGGTCATCTTCTTGCCCATTATAGAAAACCGTCAGTTTCAAAGGTTGTAGAAGGCTTCCAAAATCTACTTCTTTTTTCTTAGGATACATCTCATAATCGTTCTTTGCAAAATATCCTAAAAACGATAAAGACCACTTGTCATTAAACTGATAATTAAGATAAGACTGCAAATCAAAATATCTTGGATTGAAATCCGTATCTTCATTCAAAGTATTAAGAACCAAATTAGTATTTCTATATCTCCCGGAAATGATCCCTGAGAATTTTTTATCTTTTGAAGCAAATCCTGTTGATAATCTCCCACCAATTAAACTCGCTTCCCCGGAAAGTTCAAATTTTTCCGGTTGTCTGTAATAGATATTGAGAGCAGACGACATTTTATCACCATATCTTGGTTCAAAGCCACCAGCAGAGAAATTAATTGTGGAAACCATATCGGGATTAATGATACTCATCCCTTCCTGTAAAGAATTACGAACCAAAAATGGTCTGTAAAGTTCAATATCATTAATATAAATCAAATTTTCATCATAGTTCCCTCCTCTTACCATATATTGGGAGCTCAGCTCCGCATTGGAGTTTACAGAAGGTAAACTTTTGATAAGGCTTTCCACGCCGCCGCCTAACGAAATTACAGTCTGAGCTTCTTTTGCAGAAATCTCTATGGATGTCAGGTCGTTGGTTTTATTTTTAGCTCTTTTCTGGAAAACAACTTCCTGAATCTCATTCTCCTTAACCGCCGGCAGGAAAAGGACATTGATCGATTGTGATCTTGGCGATGTTTTGATGAGCTTGGAAAAACCTTTGAAGTTTTCCTTTTGAACCTTTAATTCCTGTTCAGAATCTGCTAATGGAATCCTGATGAATCCGTTTTTATCGGTCTGGTAAGTTTGATTATTATAAGTGACTTCTGCTTCAGAAACGGTTTTTCCATCTTCGTCCAGGACTTTTAGATTGATTTGAGAAAAAGCCAGTACCGGCAGAAAGAAAAGAATTAAAAGGATATAATTTTTCAAAGCTGTAGTTTTTTATCTAAATTTATTTTTAACGCATTCTTGAATCAACAAAAATAGCAATTAATACAAAGAACGAAAGAATATTTGTAAATCTTATACGAAAAACTGAAATTAATAAAAAAGTCCGGCAATTCCGGACTTTATTTTTATAGTATCGCTTCTCTGATTCTTGTTAATTTTCCGAGTAAACTGTCCAATAAATCCAATTTCAACATATTCGCACCATCAGATTTTGCAACTGCAGGATTAGGGTGCGTTTCGATGAACAAGCCGTCTGCACCTACTGCAATTCCTGCTTTGGCAATGGTTTCAATCAATTCAGGTCTTCCGCCCGTAACACCGGAATTCTGATTCGGTTGCTGAAGCGAGTGCGTTACGTCCAATATCACCGGAGAATATTCTCTCATGGTTGGGATTCCACGGAAATCTACTACAAGATCTGTGTAACCAAAAGAATTACCTCTTTCAATGATGGCCGTCTTATCGTTTCCGGAATCCTTTACTTTCTGAACTGCAAACTTCATTGACTCTGGCGAAAGAAATTGTCCTTTTTTAAGTGTCACTGCTTTTCCTGTTTCTGCTGCTGCAATCAACAAATCGGTTTGTCTAACCAGGAAAGCAGGGATTTGTAAAACATCCACATATTCCGCAGCCAAAGCCGCATGACCATTTTCATGAATATCTGTTGTTGTAGGAATATTGAAGGTCTCTCCTACTTTTCTAAGAATCTTTAAAGCTTTCTCATCACCAATTCCTGTGAAAGAATCGACACGGCTTCTGTTGGCCTTTCTGAAAGAACCTTTGAAGATATAAGGAATATTGTATTTGTCAGAAAGCTTCACGATATGTTCTGCAATCTGCAATGCCATTGTTTCATCTTCGATCGCGCAAGGTCCTGCAATCAGGAAAAAGTTCCTGGAATCTTTGTGATGAATGTTATCTAAATATTGTATCATTTTTTTGATTTTAAATTATAAACTTCAGATTGTTTTCTGTCTGAAAATCGAATACAAATATACGGAATTAATGCAGGAAAACCTTTTCCAACCCAAACTATCGAAAGGGTTGAAATTATCTATTTATTGAATTTCTTGATAATCTTTTCAAACGTATTGACATTCCTGCTCGTCATTTTATCTTTCAGACTTTTCTTCCCGAGAACTTTACCGAAATCGGAATCCAAAGTCTGACCTTTGGGAACTTGCCAATAGAATATATTATTGACGATTTTCCCTTTTTCGCCTTCTGATTTGCTTGATTTCTCGAATTCTTCTAATAACGTTTCTTCTACTTTTTCTGAGCCGAGGAAAATGTAATTGTGGAAATTCTCTATTGGCGGAAAAGGGTCATTTTTCAAGATTTCGTTGATTTCTTTTTCATTTTTGATGAAGAGAAAAGCTTCGTAATTGAAATGTTCCGACATTGCTTTTTCCAGAATTGTCTTCAGTTCCGTCGAATTTTTATCTGATTGGAACAGGATATTACCGCTTGCCAAAACCGAAGATACATTTTGGACGCCAGCATCCGAAAAGACTTTGCAGACATCTGCCATTTTCATATTAGTTCCTTTGACATTGACACCTCGGAGAAAAGCACAGAAATTGATCATAGTTGATAGTTGATGGTTGATGGTTGATGACAAAATTACATTTTAAAATTTTGACTGATGGATAATATTTAAACAAAACCCTTTCAGAGTTTTAGAACTCTGAAAGGGTTAATATATTTTGAGAAGATAACATTCTACTGGGTGACTTTCATCAGCTGTTTCGTGATGTTGTCCATCTTTTCAGCTTCATAAGTCGTATCGTAATCTTTCATAATATCGAAAAGATAAGAATAGAACGATGTCACTTTCTGGACATCATCTGCTTTTTTGAAAGCCTTTTCTTTGCCCATCTCCTGCAAATCTTTGATGAATGTATTGAATCTCTTATCAATGACATTCAGAGATTTTATAAGATATTGATAGCCTTTTTCTTTCTGACCGATTTTGTTATAAGCATCAGAAACCGCACCAACTACCAAAGAATATTCCATCGGTTTGGTTTTCATTTGTCTTGCTGCATAAACCTGAAATTTCGGCGATAATCTGGTGTAATAATCATACTCTTCGAAGATTCCTTTCTTAAGGTCTTCTGCCAGTTTTAGCCCTTTTTGCTCTTGTCCGGCAACGATATAGGCGTAAACAATAGAACTCAAAGACCTTGGGTCATTGTATTTGGAAACCGGGATTTCTCTGCTTGCCAAATCCAGAACCTCAATCGCTCTTTTTTTATCGCCTTTCAGAACCAAAGCTTCAGCAGCTCTACTCGCAGAGGACCTGTAGCTTACAATATTCTGTGTGCAAGTTTCATCGAAATGAACCTTCAGATCTTTGAAATTACCCCATCTGTAATTTTTTACAATGTTGTAAAGCTCGTCAGCATTCACCATTCCCAGTTCGCCGTCCGGAGATTCTTCTGTTTTGATTGGAACCAATCTGTAACTGAATCCATCAAACTTAAGATAATTGGACAGGAAGAATAGATTGCTTCCGTCATAGATTCCACCGCTTGAGAAGTTGATCGGACGTTTCCAATCGAAGTTCGCAAGGATATCCAGCATCATCATATTATTTTTGAACATACTAGAACCTTTATAATCGATGACGATTTGTTTTTCTGCTTTTTGCGCTTCGGCTGGCGTGATGATTCCTGATTTAATGGCATTATTCACATTCACCGGAAGTACAAATTTGGAAACCGGAAGGAAGTTGAATTTCTCATAACGCTCTTCCCCAAAAATCATTTTAACGATTTCATCTTTTGCAGGAGATTTCATTTTCAAGAAATTAATAGCCTCTTTCATCGTAATCGAATCCTGGGTCAGATATTTTCTGAAAGCCGCAAATTCTGTATCTGGCACACCCTGGTCTTTTAGATTCGCAAAAATATTAGACCAATCATCTTTAGTCATCATATAAACCTGGTCGTTGGAACCTTCGCGGTAATCTTCATGAGTTAAAGTTGACGGAACAGGCATTGAGTTATATGTTCTTCTTTTAACCTGGTCAATGTTCCAGGGTGTCGATAACAATGTGAAATTGACCACTTTTACATCCGGACGGAATTCCTCAGTCTCCTGAATGGCCCAAACCGGATACGTATCATTGTCACCATAAACGAACATTATGCCGTCTTTCGGTAAAGATTTTAAACTTGAATAAGCGTAATCGTAAGCTGTGTAACGTCCACTTCTGTCGTGAACATTATAATTCTGAAAGCCCATCATAAAAGGAATTCCTAATAAAACTACGCCTACAATAATCTGAGCTGATTTGCTTTTTACTTTTTTCTGAAGCAACCAATAGATTGCAGCGACACCTAATCCAATCCAAATCGCAAATGCGTAGAAGGAACCGACCATCGCATAATCTCTTTCACGAGGTTCGAATGGCTTCATCCCTGTGTAGAATACAATCCCGACACTTGTTAAAATGAATAAAGATAATATTGCATAGAATCTTCCGAAATCTCTATTAAGTTGAAAGAAAAATCCTAGTAATCCCAAAATTAATGGAAGCATAAAGAACTTAACCGTGCTTTCATTCTGGAATTTAGCAGGCATCTCGCTCTGGTCGCCCCAAATATTATTATCGATGAAAGGAATCCCTGTAATGAAGTTTCCATTCGTATTTTCCATATGCCCTTCGACATCATTCTGGCGACCTGCAAAATTCCAAAGCAAATATCTTCCGAAGTAATAGTAATTCTGGAATGTGATGAAATAGTCAAGATTCTGAGCTAAAGTCGGTTTCTGAACATTGATAATCCCGAATTGTTTCGCTTTCAGATAATCATCCATTTTGATGGTTCCGTTCTCATATTTTTGACGAAGTTCATCAAAGAATTGTTTTGCTTCCGGACTTTCGGAGATTTGCTCATTCCCATAATTGAAAGTGAAATCCGGCGCACCGTACATCGAGATGTAATTCGGCATTACTGATTTATCCTCACTAAACATTCTTGGCAAGAAACCAACGTGTTCTTTGCTGTAAACATAATTGAACTTCTCTCCTACTTTGCGATATTGTCCAGTTGTAGCATCTTTCTCGTAAGTATCACCTGTTTTTTCAGTTTTGTAACTTCCGTCTTCATTTTTCTCGATTCCATTCGGGTCAAGATAAGCAGTATAATTTTGTCCGTACAAAGTTGGCCAGTCACCGTATTGTTCTCGGTTATAGTAATCCAGCATTCCTAAAGCGTTGTCCGGGTCATTAAGGTTCATCGGCGGATTGGCAATAGCTCTGATCGGGATGACCAGCCAGCAAGAAAATCCAATTATCATATAAACAACTGATAATGCAACTGTTTGATACAATGATTTCCCGGTTTTTCTTGTATAAGTAATGAATAAATAGCAAAGAACTGACAAAATAACAAATGCGAAAACTGTCCCTGAGTGGAAAGGCAGACCTAGTCCGTTAACAAAGAATATTTCAGATTTTCCGAATAACGTCATTATGACAGGGAAAATAATCTTGAAGACAATCGCCAGAATTACCAGCGTAATTCCATTAGCCCAAAGGAAAGATTTCCAGGTGAACTTATAATTTCTTGTATAATAGATCAGGCAAACTGCCGGCAATGCCAACATACACATCATATGTACACCGATAGACAAACCGATCACGAAAAACAAAAGGATAATCCAACGTTCATTATCTTTTTCCAGATATTCATTTTCCCATTTGGTAATCAACCAGACAATCAATGCAATAAACATACTTGCCATTGCATAAACCTCGCCTTCTACCGCTGAAAACCAAAATGTATCCGAAAATGTAAAACATAAAGCACCAACTGCTCCTGCAAATAAGGTTGCAATTTCTTCGGCAATTGTAATATTTTCGAATTCTTTATTGAGTAATCTTCTTACAAGATGGGTAATCGTCCAGAATAAAAACAGAATTGTAAACGCACTGAACAAGGCCGACATCGCATTAATCACCAAAGAATAATGCTGACCGTCACCAAAAGCAAATAATGCAACAACGGCTCCAACCAGTTGGAAAAGTGCAGCTCCCGGTGCGTGTGTAACCTCCAATTTAACAGCGGAAGAAATGTATTCTCCACAATCCCAAAAACTGAAGTTGGGTTCTATGGTTGATAAATATGTGATAAATGCAATTACAAAAACTACCCATCCAAGAATAGTGTTCCATCGTTTAAAAGTCCAATTCTTCATACGGAAAATGAAATATCGGCGAATTTAACGTTTTTGATTCAGTTATTTAAGTTTTTAACAAAAATTAAAATTTTGGTGCGCTTTTTGAAAATTGCAGAAAATCAGTTGAATTATTAATAATATTTTCAATGCAAAATCAGATTCGCAGCTCAAAAATAAAAACATTGCAATTTTTTTTTTATTTTTGCAGACAGTTTTTGAGAGAAAAAATGATATAAAATGACGAATGTATACGATAATATTCTTGGTTTGATTGGCAACTCACCGTTGGTCAAGTTAAATCAGGTTACCAAGGACATTCCTGCGACAGTATACGCTAAGTTGGAATCTTATAACCCAGGGCATTCTACAAAAGATAGAATTGCACTTCATATTATAGAAAATGCAGAAAGACAGGGAATCCTGAAATCAGATTCTGTAATCGTAGAAACCACTTCCGGAAACACCGGTTTTTCTATTGCAATGGTTTGTATCGTCAAAGGTTACAAATGCATTCTTGCAGTTAGCGATAAAACAAAGGCTGAAAAAATCGCTTATCTAAAGGCACTTGGCGCAACAGTTTATGTTTGCCCGGCTTCAGTTCCTGCAGATGACCCAAGATCTTATTATGAAGTAGCTAAAAGAATTGCTGCGGAAACTCCTAATTCGGTTTACATCAATCAGTATTTCAACGAATTGAATATTGATGCACATTACCAAACCACAGGCCCTGAGATTTGGAAACAGACGGAAGGAAAAATCACTCACCTTTTTGCCTGCACAGGAACTGGCGGAACGCTTTCCGGCTCCGCAAAATATCTGAAAGAACAAAATCCTGACATCAAAGTGATTGGTGTAGATGCGGATGGCTCTATCCTGAAAACTTACCACGAAACAGGAAAAATCAATAAAACAGAAATTCATCCTTATCAGATTGAAGGTCTTGGAAAGAATTTAATCCCGGGAGCACTTTTATTTGATACGATTGATGAATATGTACGAGTTAATGACGAGATGTCAGCTTACAGAACCCGAGAGATTGCTTTGAAGGAAGCAATAATGGGCGGTTACACAACTGGAGCAGTAACTCAGGCTTTGATTCAGTATGCCAATTCCCATGAGTTCAAAGAAGATGACTTGATAGTATTAATTTTTCCAGACCATGGTTCCCGCTATATCACTAAAGTATACAGCGACAAATGGATGGAAGAACAAGGTTTTATCAACAACTGTTTCCACAACTATGATGAAGTTTTCAAAACAGAAATCATCAAATAAAATTTAAACACAAAATTCATAACCTTTTGTCATACAAAAGGTTTTTTCAATCAATAAAAATATCAGTTAGAAAAAATGGACATTTTTGAAAGAATAAAACAAAATCCAGGTCCGCTGGGACAATTTGCAGATTATGGTGAAGGATACTATATTTTCCCAAGATTAGAAGGACCAATTGGACCGAGAATGAAGTTTCAGGGGAAAGAGGTTATTTTTTGGAGTGCTAATGATTATTTGGGTATGTGTAATCATCCCGAAGTTTTGGAAGCTGATGCCAAAGCCGCTGCAGAGTTTGGAATGTTTTATCCGATGGGAGCCAGAGCAATGTCCGGAGAAACTGAACAGCATTTGCAATTGGAAAGAGAATTGGCGGATTTCGTTAAGAAAGACTCTGCTTATCTTTTGAATTTCGGTTACCAGGGAATGGTTTCTACGATTGACGCTTTGGTCTCAAGAAATGACGTGATTGTTTATGATGTAGACTCTCACGCTTGTATCGTGGACGGTGTCAGACTGCACGCTGGAAAACGTTTCACTTACAGACATAATGATATCGAAAGTTTTGAAAAGAACTTAATCAGAGCTCAAAAGGTCACTGAAGAAACAGGCGGCGGAATTTTAGTAATTACCGAAGGTGTTTTCGGAATGCGAGGACAACAAGGTAAACTGAAAGAGATCTGCGCGCTTAAAGACAAATATAAATTCAGAATCCTGGTTGACGATGCTCACGGATTTGGAACATTGGGAGAAACCGGAGCCGGAGCTGGAGAAGAGCAAGGCTGCCAGGATCAGATTGATGTTTATTTCTCTACGTTTGCTAAATCTATGGCTGGTTTCGGAGCATTCTTAGCTGGAGACAAAGAGATTATCCGTTATTTGAAATTCAACCTGAGATCTCAGATTTTTGCTAAATCTCTGACAATGCCAATGGTAATCGGAGGTTTGAAAAGATTGGAACTGTTGAGAACAAGACCGGAAATCAAGGCTAAGCTTTGGGAAAATGTTGAAAAACTTCAAGGTGGATTGAAAAAAATCGGATATAATCTTGGTGACACCAACACTTGTGTAACGCCGGTTTTTATCCAGGGAACACCTGTTGAAGCGACTTTATTAGTTAAAGAATTAAGAGAAGATTACGGAATTTTCACATCTGTTGTGGTTTATCCGGTAATTCCAAAAGGAATGATTCTTCTTAGATTAATTCCAACCGCTTCTCACACCGATGCAGAAATCAACGAAACCCTTGCAGCTTTCGAATCGATTTATAACAAATTAGCAAACGGTTATTACAAAGAAGCTGAAGCTAAATTATTGAAAGAGCAAAACTTAGAATTCAAACCAATTTAATCATTGGGTTTAATTCTTATCAATATAAAACGCCTAAAAAATAATTTAGGCGTTTTTTTTAATTTAATCTCTCAGACCATTCTAATTCTTCCGGTAATTCGAGATTAGAAAATTCAATATGAATTACTCTTCGTTTTTTCTGATTCGTCGTTCTATTGGAACCATGTAAAATCAGCGGTTTCATAATCATAATTCCACCTTTGTTCACAGAGCAGATTTCTTCTGTTTCAATATTCCAATCAATAGTTTCCGGTCGGTAGATTTCTTTGCTGTGAGAATTCGGAACGACTTTCAAAGCGCCATTATTCTCATCTGTATCATCAAGATGAATTCTAATCGTAAATATATTTTTCAAATAATCAATCGGAGGCTGGACTGCAAATTGATTCTGTTTCGTTGTCCAATGTCCAAAACCTTCCAAATCTACTTTTTTATCAACAGAAATTGTCAAATCCTGATGATAAGAAACATACCAATTGGATTTTTCGGGTTTATCAAAATAGATACTTTTGACTACAAAATAATCTTTGCCAAAAACCTCATTAACAATTTTTTTGATATTATCATTAAAAATGAATTGATGACTTTCTGGAACTTCTTTCAAAAATTGTCTTATAGCAAAAAGGTCTTCCGACTTTCTGAATGTCTCTTTTGAAGTATCGATAGATTCAATCACATTAATGATTTGATTAATTTCTTTCTCAGAAAAAATGTCATTAATGATTGTGAATCCTTTTTCGAAGATTTCGGTTTTATGTTTTTGTAATTGTTGCATTAAAAGAAATCATTTTTGTTTTTCTATGATTGGAATTTGGAAAGGATTAGAATCATTCTTACTTCTGTACAAAGCTATTAAACCCTTGTTTTTATCAATTTTCCCATAAATGAAATTAAACTTTCGTTTGTCGTAATCGTCGAAGTATATTATTCTATCAATTATTTTATAAGTGCCTTTTGTTTTCTCAATTCCAAAACAAATACTTTCATAACTAAACTTGTTATTGTCTTTTTTTATCTTCAACGTTGAAGTACAATTTGCAGCTCCTTCTGCTTGGGCAAAAAATAAATTTTCTCCTTCAAGTTTATCGAAATTTATAATTCCTGTCGGTTTTATGATGATTAATGTCAAACACAAAATCATAAATCCAATCAAATAGTTTCTAAGTTTATCATTAAATCTATTTTCGGAAGAAATATAAACCTGTCTTATCAATTCGATTGACAAAATACAAAACCAAATAAAAAGAATAATAAATATTAGAAATGACAGAAATCCAAATTCTCCTTCCCAATAATAAGATGTATTTATTAGTAGAAATAAAATTAAAACTGAAATAAATTGTATTGGGAATTTTCTTAGCATTCTAATGAGATTGAAAATTAATCCTAATTAATCTTCCTCAAATCCAGATCCTCAAAATCAAAACTAAAATCCGTCACATCAGAGATCGGTTTCATTTTCGCAGAAACCGCTTTTCCGTTTTCATCAAAATTCAAAATAAAAAACGCATCGGCATCGTAACTTCTGTCATCCCATTTCGCCACAAAAGAATTCGCAGAATAGGGAATCAAATCACCTTTAAGTCTTGGAGAAGATTTAGAAATAATTCTATAACCTTTGCCTTGTTTGGAAACCTCAACAATCCCGAACCAATCATCTTTGTACCAGCCGATGAATTGGTCGTCCTTCAAATCAGATTTGAACTTCGAAGCTTTATCGTAAACTTCTTTCTTCTGCTTGGCAAAAGTCTCTTCATTTTTTTTATTTCTATCACCGTAAAGCTTCAGCCAATCACGGTTTTCAACACCCAGATAAGCATCTTTCACAGAATTGGTAATCGTAGAAAATGCCGCACCAGATTGTTGATTCGTCAAAACTACAATTCCCAGTTTCAAATCAGGAATCAATGTAAAATGGGTTACAGTCCCTATCAAACCTCCAGAATGCTGAACCTGCAAATGACCTTTAACATCGCTCAAAAACCAGCCCAGTCCATAACCATAAAAATGCGTATCATAAGGCGAAGTCATCCCAACTTTATCCGGAATCTGAAGACTCCACAATTCGTGAGCGTTTTTTTCAGAAACCAAACGTTTCCCGTCTTTGGTCACAAATCCATTCAGAAGAAAATTGGCCCAAGTCGTCATATCCTGAATATTGCTCATTATACCGCCTGCAGCGTTCGCCGTCTCGTTCCAGTCGTGTGGAACAGCAATCGCTTTCCCATCAACCGGAGCGTGTGCATCGATAATATTCTGAGAATTTTTCGCTCTATTATAAGAGCCGAAACTCGCCGTCATCCCGACAGGTTTCATAATTCTTTGCTCGATAAAATCTGCCCATTGCAAACCGGAAACTCTATGAATCACTTCTCCGGCAACAATGAACATGATATTATTATAATCCAAAGTTGTTCTGAAAGGATTTTCCGGTTTAAGGAATCTTACATTATGAACAATATCATTCACGGTTAAATTTCCACCTTCGGGAAAAAACATCAAATCACCTTGCCCTAATCCTAATCCCGCTCTGTGTGTGATTAAGTCTTTTATTGTCACATTCTGAGAAACATAAGGGTCAGCCATTTGAAATTCAGGAATATATTTGCTGACTTTATCGTCCCAATTTATTTTGCCTTCATCGGCTAAGATTGCCAAAGCTGTACAAGTGAAACCTTTACTATTAGATGCAATTCCTACCAATGTATTATCATCCATCGGCTGGTTATTTTTAAGTGAGCGAACACCAAAACCTTTCGCATAAATTAGTTTTCCATCTTTCACAACGCCAACAGACATTCCCGGAACATCAAAAGTTTTAAGAGAATTTTGAATAAGTTCATCCAGTTTTTTTTCCTCAATCTGAGCATTGATAAAGACAAAAGAGAAAAGTAAAAAGAAAAAAGATATTGATTTATACATTTTAAAAAAGCTTTGCACGAAGATAAGAAATTGTTAATTCTAATCCTTAATCATATTCACAGTTGATTAAACAATATTTCAAACCAGATATCATTGTTAAATTTTAAACTTTGACTGATAATCTACTTAAGACCTTTGATTATCTACTTATTACCTTTGATTGTCTACTGAACTCGTCTGAATACTCACTAAAGACCCCTGACTATCTACTCAAGTCTTCTGAATACTTACTTAACTCTTCTGAATGCTTATTCAAGACCTCTGACTGTCTACTCAACTCTTTCTTTTGTTTACTTTACTCTTCCTTTTGCCTATTTTAGGGAAATTTTAATAACCGGTAAAAAAAATTACCTTTACATTCAATTTTAAAAATATAAGATGTCATACTGCCAAGCCATAGAAACAATGCAGCCCGAAGACCGGAAAGCGTTGCACAAAAACTACCACGATAATCATTATGGTTTTCCGATTCACAATGATGATGAATTGTTTGGAAGACTCATAATGGAAATCAATCAGGCTGGATTGAGTTGGGAAACGATTCTCAAAAAGGAAGATTCTTTCCGAAAAGCCTACAGCAATTTCAGTATCGAGAAAATTGCCGCTTACACAGAAAAAGACCGGGAGAGATTATTGGCTGACCCGGGAATCATCAGAAACAAACTCAAAGTCAATGCAGCCATAGAAAACGCCAAAACCATTTTGGAACTCAAAAAGGAATTTGGCTCATTCGAAAAATGGTTGGAACATCATCATCCGAAAACAAAGGAAGAATGGGTAAAACTGTTCAAAAAAAATTTTAGATTCACAGGCGGCGAAATCGTCGGTGAGTTTCTGATGAGTATTGGTTTTCTGAAAGGCGCACATTCCGACGATTGCAAAATCAACGAAAGGATTTTTGCTGCGAATCCGAAGTGGAAAGAATAAACCACAAAAGTCACAAAAGAAAGTGGTGAAAAATTCAATGAAATATTTTGAGCATTTAGTTTGTCATTCCGTAGGAATCCCTACAGAGTTTGCTTAGATTCCTACGGAATGACAAAATTGTGTTTTTGATTTTCAAACTTTTGTGCCTTTGTGGTTAATAAAAATTAGCCTTAAATTTGTCGAAATCTAAAGAAAGTCAATGGAAAGTAAAAAAGAATTCTTCCTCGAGTGTTATAAACTCGGGATTATCAAGTTTGGGCGTTTTACACTGAAAAGCGGAATAGAAAGTCCATTTTATGTGGATTTGCGGCCACTCGCTTCTGATCCGAAAATCCTGAAAAAACTAGCTAATTATCTCTTGGAAATGTTGCCGCTGGATAATTTTGATATCATCTGTGGTGTTCCTTATGCAGCGCTTCCAATGGCGACAGCAATGTCGCTGGAAAGTTATCTCCCATTAATTATTAAGAGAAAAGAAGCCAAAGCTTACGGAACAAAAAAACTGATTGAGGGAATCTACGAGAAAGGACAAAACTGTCTATTGGTAGAAGATGTCATCACATCCGGAAAATCTTTGGTAGAAACCATTGATGAGGTTGAAAATGAAGGCATCAAGGTTTCTGACATTGTTGTAGTTCTTGATAGACAGCAAGGCGGAAAAGAAAAACTAGAAGCTAAAGGTTACAAAGTTCATTCGCTTTTCAATATCTCTGAGGTTGTGGAAATCCTGAGAGAAGTTAATTACATCGATGATGAGGAAGTATCGAGAATCAGAGATTTTGTGAACGGAAATCAAGTGGTTTTTGAAGAGAAAAAACGTCTGTCTTACGAACAAAAACTGGAAGTAGCGGAACATTCTTTTGCTAAGAAAATCCTTGAAATCGCTATTGAAAAAAGATCAAACTTAATTGCATCGGCAGATTTTATTACCACAAAAGAATTATTGGATTTCGCTGAAATTGTTGGTCCTCACATTGTGGCTCTTAAAACTCATATCGATATTCTGAACGATTTTGATGCTGACGAAACCATTCTTCCGCTCAAAGATTTGGCGACAAAACATAATTTCCTTTTGATGGAAGACCGGAAATTTGCTGACATCGGGAACACTCAGGAACTGCAGTTTTCTTACGGAACTTACAAGATTTCCAACTGGGCAGATTTGGTAACTTCCCACGTTATTGGAGGAAGCAAAAGCTTAGATTGCTTTATGAATGTTGGTGTGGTCGCGATTTTAGGAATGTCTTCTGAAGGAACTTTAACAGATTCTCATTATCGTGAAGAAGCTTTGAAAATCATAGAGAATCATCCAAGTATAATCGGTTGTGTAGCACAAAATCAAGTTTCTGACCAAATCTTATTGTTTACACCAGGTGTGAATTTGGGTGCAAGTGGCGATGACAAAGGCCAGCAATACAATTCTCCGGAACATGTGATTAAAAATTACGGTACCGATTTCATCATCGTTGGACGCGGCATCTATAAAGCAGACGAGCCGGAACAAGAAGCTTTACGTTACAAAAACGAAGGCTGGAAAGCTTATCAGGATTCTTTGTAATCTTCTAAATGATTTAAAATATTAATTACCCCTTCAGAGTTTGAAACTCTGAAGGGGTTGTGTTTTCGAATGTTAATTCACACTGTCAGTCTGAGGCTCTCGAAGACCTATAAATACTTCAAAATCGTCAGATTTTTTCCTTATGAAAGATTATCGATTCGGAAATTTCCTCTTTGCTAGATTAGGCAATTTTTCCCATTCATCATTGATAACTGCTTCTTTTTTCTTTCTGCTCCAGCCTTTCAGTTGTTTTTCAAAAGCGATTGCTTGATTGATATCATTAAATTCGGTATAATAAACAATCTCCACAGGCCTTCTGTTGTACGTATAAGAATTCGGATTCTGACCATTTTGATGATAGAAAAAAGCGCGTTTCCAAATCATTGGTAACACCTGTGTAATAAGTATTATCAGTACACAGTAAACTTATTTGTAGAAAAACTTTAACAACCATCTTTCATTATTCATCAGAAAAAAAGTAGTAGTTTTAGTTACTGATATTTTTTGATGAAGCAATTTCTTTTATGTTTGGTCTTATTTTTTCCTTTTTTCTGGGCAAAAGCTCAGCAAGACAGTACTTTGTTGAATGTAAAACTGAATGATGATCAAAAATCGATTTCTGTAGAACAGACTTTGATTTATCATAATCCGCATCAGAAATCCATCAATCAAATCAAGCTGCTGAATTGGGTTTCGGCTTACCAAAATCGCAAAACACCACTTCTCAAAAGAAAAGTTGAAGACAGGAAAAAAGATTTGTATTTTGCTAAAGATGATGAACTGGGGAAATTAGAAAATCTCCAATATTCTTACGGGAATATCTCCTCAGAAATCCTTAATAAAACTCAGGAAAACATTTTTATTCCGCTTGGGCAGCCTTTGGAATCTGGAAAGAGTATTAGACTTAATCTGAAATATCAAATTCAGTTGCCTGACGCCCGTTTTACAGGTTATGGTGTGGACGCCAATCGCATTCTTTTAAAATATTTTTTCCTGGTTCCGGAGACTTATGAAAATGAAAATCAAAGTAACGTTTCATATCGAGATACGGAAGAAACTGCCAACGCCGGCTCGTTTTGGAATGTGAATTTTGAAATTCCAAACAGTTGGAAAATTTATTCTAACCTTAATCAAAAATCAGATTCCAAATTTGAAGGAACTTCGATCAATGACCCGGAATTTCAATTGTCCAGAGAGATTTATCCCGAATTTTTATTAGATGTTGACGGTCAGAAAATCAATATCCAACTAGGTTATCAGATCACTGAATATCAAAGACAGGTTTTAAGTTTTCTTTTGCCGACACAACTCAAATTCATAAAGGCAAGAGTTGGAAATCTTCCTGACAAATTGTTCATTACTCAAAAATTCCTGAATAAGGAAGAATTTATCGGTATTGATGACATCAAATTCTGGAAATTCAAATTCCAGATGTTTACGGATTATGAAAAGACGGATCTAGATTACTTCAGTGCCGTCTCAAAGAAAATAATGGACGAATATTTCATTACTAATAAAACGGAAGAACACTGGCTGAAAAACGGCTTGAAATCCTACCTCGAAATTCAATATCTGAAAAATTTCTACCCCAATCATAAGCTTCTTGGGAATCTTCCCGATAATGCAAAGATTTTCGGAATCAAACCTTTGAAATTATTTCATGCTTCCAAGCTGAAGCTTTCCGAGCGTTACGGACTGGCTTATCATTATATCTACACGCAGAATCTCGACCAGAAAATAACAACGCCTTATTATCTGTTGAGCAATTTTAATACAACTGCAATAAGTCAATTTGAAATGGGGAGTCTTTTGAATTATATTTCGGAATACCAAGGGCAGAATTCATTTGATTTTTTCCTGAAAAATTATCTGTATTCTAATTATAAAACCAAAACAACAGGTAAAGATTTCCTCAATAATATTGAAAAATTCACTTCCGGAAAATCGGTCTTTCTGAGTCCGATGATGGATGAGAAGCATAGAATTAATTTTAATTTGAAAAATATTAAAGAACAAAACAAAAATTATCAGGTAAATATCAAAAATAAAAATGCTTCCAATATCCCTTTAAAAATTGAATCGGAAAATAAGAATGATGAGAAAACAACTTATTGGAAAGATGGCAGCTCCAAAGCAAAAGACTCGATTCTGATTCCAAAAGAAAATGTGGCAAAAATTGTTTTAAATGATAATTACATTTTTCCTGAATCCAATTACAGAGACAATTATATCTATACAAAAGGCTTATTTTCCAACACAAAAAAAATAAAATTCAAGCTGATTAAAGACATTCAAAACCCTGAATACAATGAAATCTTTTTAACACCGAGATTAACGTTCAATGCTTACGATAAGATTTTGGTTGGTCTCAATTTTAAGAATCAGGGGATCTTTGACCAGAAATTTGATTATTCGTTCACACCGTATTACAGTACAGGAACAGGGAAATTGACGGGTTCGGGTGCACTTGGCTATTCGATTCTTCCACCTAACAGCTTTTTCAGGAGCTGGAATTTTGCAGTTTCGGGTTCCTATTTTCATTATAATACGGATTTGGCTTATAAAAAATTTGGAGCAGCAACGGCTCTCAATTTCAACAAAAATCCCAGAAGTGCCATTGGAAGAAGTTTATATTTCTCATATAACTATTATGAACGGGAATTGACACCATTGATGATTGAGAATAACTTGTATTCCAAATATAACCTTTGGAATCTTGGTTATTCCTATTCCGATAACCGATTGATTCACGAAAAATACATCTCGGGCAATTTGCAATGGATGGAAGATTTTCAGAAAATTTCTGCTGAAGCGTTTTACCGCTGGGAATTTGCTAAAGACAAAAAAATCAGCTTCCGTTGGTTTGCAGGCTATTTTTTGAGGAACGACACGAAGAATGCTTTGTTCAATTATGGGATATCCCGTGTTTCCAACTATTCTTTTTCTTATGGATTATTGGGGCAGAGTGCCACCTCGGGAATCCTATCTCAGCAGTTTATTCTGGCAGAGGGCGGTTTCAAATCGATGTTTAATACATCTGTGAATCAATTCATCACCAGTATTAATGTTGATTCTCATCTTTGGAAATGGTTCAACCTGTATGCTGATGCGGGGATTTATAAGAATAAGAGCAGAAGCACCGAATTCATTTGGGATTCCGGCGTAAAGGTAAAAGTGGTGCCAGATTTTTTGGAAATCTATTTTCCTGTAGCGTCCAGTTTAGGATTTGAGCCCTCATTCAAAGACTATGGTTACAGGATACGATATACCTTGGTTCTGAATCTTGGTGCTCTGATTAATAATCTTAGACGAGGAGTTTATTAAAAAGGGCCTCCAAAATTTGGAAGCCTTTTTGTTTTTAATAAATTAATAATTAGTTTTTGATAAATTTAATAGTTTCAACTTCATTATTTGATAATTGTACTTTAACCAAATAACTACCTTTAGGCAAATCTTCAACATTCATTTTTTTTACTGAATAACTAGTTTTTACAATTTTACCAGCCATATCATAAATGTCTGTTCTTTGAATATTATCTCCTGTATGAATATTGATGAAATTTCTAGAGGGGTTAGGATATAGTTTTATATTTGAATGGGACAATTCAGTACTATTAGCTTTTTTTCCGACAATTTCTGTTGGATTAAATGATTTATTAAAGTAGAAACAAGTGTCCGTATTCTCCACATATAAGTAATGGCTCTTTCCCGAACCTGGAGCCAACAAAGTATTAGTATCCAAAGTGATTCCTTTTTTTGCTCGGAATTTCACATTTGCATTTTGGATAAATCCTTCATTTTTTAATCTTATATATTCGGGAGAATTAAGGAGTTCGAAGTCCCAACGTTCGAATGTTCTATTCTTAAGTAATACTTCCCCTCCATTAGCAGGATTCATCTGCCATGCAGCTTTAGTTGCTTTTCCTATATCCATTCTTCCCGCTCCTATTTTACCAATATAAGGAACATTGGTAGAGATTGAATCTAGTTTTACAGACGTCAATTTGAGTAAAGATTCTACTTCGTTAGGATTTAAACAGCTATTAGCTGTCAAAATAAGGCTAACTCCTCCTGCAACATGAGGAGCTGCAGCTGATGTGCCTCCAAATCTAAAATAATGTATACCATCTCCTATATCGGGAACAGCAGCTAAGTTTCCATAACCGGGAGCCATGATATCAACACTGGTATTTGCTTGATGTCTATAATAAGATGAACCAGGTATTTTTTCCACCCTGTCTCTCCAATCTCTGGCTTCTCCTGTTAATGGGTATATGTAACCAATATCTTGAGAACCGACAGATGAAACACTGATTACGTGATTATAACTTGCTGGAAAAAAGAATTTATCTGGATTAGCACAAGGATTGGATGCTGGCCCATATCCAGTTTCTACTCCATTACCCGCAGAAACGACAATTACAGTACCATTTTCGTGTATTTCATTTAGCAATGGTTGATCATAGCCACTTGAACTAAATGTACCATCATCATTACAGTAATCATACCAACTTGCATTTACAACTCTTGCTCCATTATTGGATAGCTGTAAAAGTTGATAAACAGAAGAAGAAGCTCCTAATATTGAGCTATTGAAGCCTACACCGGCAATTCCTTTTCCATTATCTGTGCTAGCGGCTGCGGTCGAGGCAGAGCTTGTTCCATGACTGTGCGGTGTTGATGATGTGTAGAGAGTATTTGTCTTTCCAATAAGATCTTCATGATTAATATCAATGGGTTTATCCGAAATTCCTATTATGAAATCCGGATCTCCTTTGCTGTAATTCCAAGCCTCTTTGACATTAATCAAATCCAAATTTTTTGCATGATATAAAACATCGTTTGGGTTCATATAATCATCTGGAGTATATAAAAATTTAGCTTCCGGTACTTCTTCTATATGGGGGAAATATATTGCATAATTTGTTGTTAATATACTTTTAAGATTTTCTTCAGCGGATTCTATGTAGTAAACTGTTTGTAATTTTGGAGTTCTAGCTTCCGGAAATGCTTTTTCAAATTTATAGATAGTATAATTGGAAAATAAATCATTCAAATTAGTATTCGGAAACGAAAGACTTACCGTACCATTTCTCCGATACGAAACTTCCGGCACAATTGTATTATTAGGTATTTCTATATAAAATTTATAATGCTCCTGAGCAAAAGAAAATGTAAAACTTAGAAATACCAAAATTCTAATTATGGATTTCATATTTTACTTTTTATAATTAGCTTCCAACTCTTCTATTCTCTTATTCTGTTCAATCAGGTGCAATGTCAATTCTTCTACCTTCTTAAGTAGCAGGATGTTCATCTCTTTCAGCTCTATTCCGTTTTTGATTGCTTCTTCTGTAGATGGTACTTCCGGAAGATGACCGTTTATATTAATATATTTTTCCACTTCTTTGAGTGGCATTAGCTTATAATCTTTAGCAAAAACATAATCTGCCCAGCCATTTTCTGCTGCGATTTCTACTTTTACTTTTTCTGTTTTGATACCACCTTTTACAAGCAAATTATAACCTGTACAAGAGCTACAGTTTCCTAAAGTTTTAGAACCAATAATCACTTTACCCATATCTTCTTGTAAATAAACATTCATATTATCCCCGTCCGTTCTAAATAAAGTTGCATTTTGAGGATCACTATAAACAACAAAAGAGTACGGGCTTTCTCCTATACTAAAAGCTGAAGATCCATAAAATTTATATTTTCCTCCAAACGGAAATAACCATGGATAAGTTGAAGAGGCAGAACCTGTAAAATCAAAATCTCCACTGTTGGTTATCCTTATCCTTTCCAGATTATTAGTCTTAAAAATCAAATCCTTATTATCAGACGTTCCTACAAAATTAGCACCTGGTGTTGTTCCAGTGTTCCCAGATAATGACCAGCTCTGTGCATTAATGGCTAATCCACATAGGATTCCCATTAGAATAATTGTTTTTTTCATAGTTAAAATATTAATTTGTTACCTAAAATACAAATAAAATCAACACCAAAAAATTATTATATTATTCATAAATACAACCATATTAATAAAACTATTACAATACTTATAAATTGAAATTTATAATGTATAAAATGAAAGATCCTTCGACATGCTCAGGATGACATTGCAAATACTAGCAGAAATGATTAAGAACTCCCGACAAAACACATTAAAACAAAAAAGACCTCCAAAATTTGGAAGCCTTTTTGATTTTTAAGTAAAAAACTATAATTAGTTTTTGATAACTTTTTGAGATACTTTCTCACCGTTTACTGTACCTGTTACGATATAAACACCTTTTGCAAGAGAAGAAACATTCAATATAGAACCTTCTGTTACTTTAGCGGCTTTTACAACTTGTCCAGCAGCGTTGACAATTTGTATGTCAGCAGTTTTAGCAAAAGAAATAGATTCACCAACAACAGTATTCTTAACCAAGTTAGAGCTTGCTTTTGTGAAATCAGCAACTGCAAGTGATGCAGATCCTTTGATATCATCTACAAATAATGCATTAGTTGAACTTTTTTGTAATTTGATAGAGAATGCTGGAGTTGATCCCCAATTTACACCAGTAAGATCCAATGTAATTGTGATCCAATCATTAGCATTAATGCTTCCCGTATAGGCATTTGCTCCTGTTGCAGTCAAAGTAACATTGCCAGTAGTACCTGCAGGAACGTTAAAATACTTACTTCCGGTAGCTGTTCCATCTCCGGCGTTGAAAGAAATTCCACCAGCAACACCTTTTACTTTCAATGTTATATAATTAATTCCTGTTACATTCATATTTTTATTAGCTGTCATCACATAAATGTTTGATGTGCCTGTATTATCAGTAATTTTCAATGCACCTGTTCCGCCAACACCACCTGTTGTACTTTGTTCCCCAGACTTAAGAGCGAAGCCTAAGCTTGATTCGAAAGCAGTCCAGTCATTAAAATCAGAACCAGCAAATAGATTTGATTGTGCAGAAACTGTCATTGCAGCTGCAATACTTAAAATTGTAAAGATTTTTTTCATTTTATTAAAGTTTAAAAATTGTTTTTGTTTTTAATTGTTGTAAAGGGATGCTAAGTTAACAAAAAAATGCATTCAGCAAAATTTAATTTATTTTTTAACATTTCTATATTGATAAACATCATTACAGTCAATGTTTCTGAATTTCTTACTGGCAAAAATTAACATTCTGTAAGCCCAGCAATTCCCCCTTTTTCCTTCCGCAAATGTAAACATATTAATGTGACGAAATGTTAAGCCTGCTTTAAATCATATATAATAAACATTAAACTCAATAGCTTTTAAACAAAAAAACATTGCCAGGATTGGCAACGTTCATTTATAGATTTAGTGTAAAATTATTTTTTGATAATTTTCTGAGATACTGCCTGTCCATTAACAAGACCCGCTACCATGTAATTACCTTTTGGCAAAGCAGAAATATCCAATCTTCCATTTTCTGTAACATCAGCAGCTTTTACCATTTGTCCCGAGGTATTATATACAGATACTTTTGAAGAAACACCAAAAAACAATTCATCTGTTGCAATGGTATTTTTAACCAGATTGGTTTTTGCTTTGATAACATCTGCAACAGCCATTGTTGGAGCTGTGACTTTTATATCATCAACAAAAAATCTGCCGTTTGCAGGTGCATTACCTTCAAAAGCAATAACCAGATTTCCGGTTGCATTGGTTATATTAACGGTATAAGTTGTGTAACTGGCTTTCACAAGCGTCATCGTAGCCAAGCTCAAAGTTCCTCCTGTAGCAGAAATTTTCAAAGTAGTTTGCTCATTATTTCCGTTCCAGGCTGCCGCTCTGAAAGTAAGTGTTCCGTTACCTGTCAATGTAATACCTGGTGTTTTTAATACTCCCAAAACACTTGCAGTTCCCATTTTCAGACAACCTCCACCTTTATAAGCTCTCGTCAAATCCCAGTTGCCTCCTGTTGTATAACTTGCAAGCGCATTACTTGCAACACTGGAAGACCAGTTACCATCACTGCCTCCTGTTCCATCCACATCATCAAAAGTGGCATTGAAAACTGTTGTTTGTCCATACATTGTTGCTGTTAAAACAACTGCTGCGAAGAAAGAATAGATCTTTTTCATAATTAGATTATTTAGATTTTATTTGTGCCAAATCTATCACGATTCATCTTACTTTAGATTACCAAAACATTAATAAAACAATAACAATCAGAAACTTACAGTTAAAAATTTGTTATATTCTAAATAATATTCAGTTAATAAAAAAAGCGCTGCCAAAACTGACAGCGCTTATATATACAATAGAAATATTTTAAATTACTTCTTGATAATTTTTTGAGAAACAGCTTGTCCGTTAACAAGACCTGTCACAACATAAGTTCCTTTAATCAAGCCAGAAACATCTAATTTTGAATTTTCAGAAACTTCAGCAGTCTTCACAACCTGACCAGCAGCGTTATAAACTGAAACTTTTGCAGAAACACCGAAGATCAATTCGTTAGAAACGATAGTGTTTTTCACCAAGTTGGCTTTACCTTTTGTAGCGTCTACAACAGCCATTGTAGGGCTTTCATAAACTACTACGATAGAAGTAATGTAAGCTGCGCTAGCACCTCTTTTAACCGCGAAGAATCTGTAATCTGTTCCTTCAAGATCTGTAGCAGTCCAACCTGTTGTAGAAGCAGCTCCCACTTGAGTGCCTCCTGTTACTGTGTAATCAGCAGTAGTATTGTTCACCAAACGAGCAGATCCTCCGAAAAGTGAAGATTCTCTAGCAGTCCCAACTGAATTGATAGTTACACTAATGATTTTACCAGGCAATGCCGTCGTATTATAAATAACACCATTGTTTGCTTGAGTTTGAATATTAGATCCAGCAGCAGCACCAGCAACTGGAGTATTGTTTGCATTCCCAGTAATTGCTTTTCCACCGAAATCGATAGCGTTAGTAGTCCAAGTTCTTTCTGCACCACCATTATAATTACCTGTTCCCAAAGCAGCAGTTCCACCAATGCTTGTCGTGTTAATTGTAATTGTAGCCGTTGTTTGTGCATTGATTGTTGCAGTCAAAGCTACTGCAGCTAATAAAGAATAAAATTTTTTCATAATATAAAGTTTAAAATTGTTCAGTTTTATGCTCGGCAAATATAAAATTTTAATGCTAAGTATAATTTTACGCACCCTGTTTCCGTTTTAAATAATTGTTAATTCGTTATAAAGCCTATTATTACTACATTTACACATCACAAGAAAAAGGGTGTCGAAGATAAATAAAATTTTCCTAATAATCTGTATTTTTTTTGCAATAATTAAGATTAATGCACAGATTTTCAATTGGAAAAATCCAAATATTCCACAAGATTCCCTTAAAAAAGACAGTGTTATTATTTCTAAAATCAATCAGGACTTTTACACCAAAGACACGCTTGATTTTATCAAAAAACAGAATCGCGTCATTTATGACGAAGAAGTCCTTGTAAAAAATGACAAGAAAAGAATCCTCGGCGAACTCAATTCCAAAGGTTCCATTATCAGAGGTATTACTTTTGGAAATAACCAGGGCTCATCTGTGCAGAGTTCTATGGATATGCAGATTTCCGGAAAGCTGAGTCCTGATGTTTCTATTTTAGCTTCAATTTCTGACCATAATCTTCCTGTTCAGGCTGATGGATACACTCAGACCTTGCAGGAATTTGACAAAATCTATCTTCAGCTTAATATCAAAAACCATAGTATCATCCGGGCAGGACATCTCGACCTGAATGATGAAACGACTTATTTCGGACGATATCAAAGACGAAGTATGGGTTTGCAATTTCTCACGAGTTGGGAAAAGAATGGTAATAAAACTTCCGTTGACGTTTCCGGTGGCGTTGCAAGAAGTGAATTCTTCAGAATGCGATTCCAAGGAATTGAAGGCAATCAAGGACCTTATCGATTGACTGGGAAAAATGGAGAATTGTTTATTACGATTATTTCGGGTTCGGAACAGGTTTACATCGACGGAATATTGATGAAACGTGGCGAAAATCAAGATTATATTATTAATTATAATACGGGCGAAATCACATTCACCAGTTTTCGGCCAATTTATAAACAGAATTTCATCAACGTATCTTATAATTACACCAATCGGAATTATACAAGATTTTTGATTACAGGAAGCATCAGGCATCAAAGAGAAAAACTGAAAGCCGGATTCAGCTGGTTTATGGAGAATGACAATAAAAATGCGCCTTTATCTTTGAATCTTAGCGATGAAGACAAACAGACATTGGTTAATGCAGGAAACAATCAAAATTCCATGTATTCGCCGTCTGGTGTGGAAACCGAATATGATGTTAATAAAATTCTCTACAAAAAAGTATTCACTACCGATTCTTTCCACTATGAGTTTTCTACCGACCAGACTCAGGTGCTCTATCAGGTGTCGTTCACTTATTTCGGAAGTGGAAAAGGCGATTACCAACTGCAGCAATCCACCAACAACGGTCGCGTTTTCCAGTATGTAGGAACTGGTTTGGGAGATTATATGGCAGTAAGAAAACTCCCCGCTCCAGAAAAATCACAGGTTTATTCTGCTAACGTTGAATATGCATTAAATGAAGGTGTTATTGGAACTGATGTTTCGATGAGCAATTACGATCTCAACCTTTATTCATCAAAGGATAATAAGCAGAATATCGGATATGCGGCAAGAATCTATGCTAATAAAACCTTCCGGAAAAACACTTGGACAGGAACTCCAATGGTCGAATACCAGGTCATACAGAAGAATTTTCACATTCTGGACAGAATTAACAATGTAGATTTCTGGAGAGACTTTAACCTAACCAATGAATTTAGTCAGATTACGCAGAATCGATTTATCTTTTCTTTTCTGAATGACTTTAATAAAAAATCATCTGTTAATTATAAAATCAATTATCTCGAAGAAACCAACACTTACAAAGGAATCAAAAATGATTTGGATGCCACCTGGAGAATCGGGAAATTCACCAACCTCGGAGCTATTTCTTATTTGGATACCAAATCCACAGACCTTAACACCACTTTTATCAGAGGAGCGGTTTCAACCGAATTAGCTGGTAAAAAAGGCAGTTGGATGTTGGGCGGTTCTATGGAACATAACGAGAAAAAATATAACGCAACCCAGACATTGGACCTGACAAGTTTTAGCTGGAAAGAAGTTTTCGTTCAGAAGAAGATTGCAGATTCTGTAAGAACCAAATTACTGACAAAAATGTATTTCCGAGGCAATGACTCTGTTCTGGATAATCGCTTACAAAAGATGAACAATATTCTCGGGATTCAGGCGGAAAGTCAAATCATCAAAACCGAGACTACTCTATTATCGACTTTGATTCATTATAGAAAATTCTTTTATGAGAATCAGACTTTTGCAAACGATCAGAATCAGGATTTTGTTGTAGGAAATATTCTTTATAATCAGCAGTTATTCAAAAACGGAATGCGTCTGCAACTTTTCTATGAACTAGGAAATGGTCAGGAAGCGCAACGTGAATTTCAATATATCAAAGTGACCGATGGACAAGGCGTTTATAAATGGACGGATTATAACAACGACGGCATTCAGCAATTAGACGAATTTGAAGTGGCAGAATACGCAGATTTGGCACAATACATTAGAGTTTACACCAACAGTGTCAATTATCTTGCTTCTAATAAAAATAAGCTTCAGGTCGCATTATTCGTCAATCCTTCTGTCATCATCAGTTCGGAAAATGCTTTCCTTAAACGATGGAACTTTAACCTATCCTTACTTTCACAGAATTCTTATCTGAAAGGCAGCAAGGTGTTGGTTTGGAATCCTTTCGAAAAACAAAGTGATCAATTACTGAGAACTCAGAATATTCTGGCTTCGGCTTTATTTAATTCCAATGACAAATCCGGCTGGAACGGAAGTTACCGATACACGGACAATGATAATCTGGTGAACGCTAATTTCAGCAATGAGGAACATTCTCAGAAATCTCATTTTATGAATCTCGGTTATTCCTTTACAAAAACTTTTCGTGCAGATTGGGAAAACACGCTCCAGAATGTGACCAATAGCTCACAAGTTTACAATACAAGAAACTACCTTCTTCAAAACTGGGAAACCAAACCGAAAGCTACATACAAATTAACCGAAACTCTGCAAACAGAATTATTTGGAGCATTGCGCCAGAAAAAAAGAACCGACGGCGAAGAACTTTTAAAAACCTACGAAATATCAGGAACACTTCAGTGGGAAAAAGCGAAGACGTCCATTAGAGCTAACTTTTCCTTTATCAACAACGACTTCACAGGCAACAGCTACAGCATTGTCGGAAATCAAATGCTGGAAGGTCTGAAAGCAGGAAAAAACCAAGTCTGGACTTTATATATTCAACAAGCCATTAATTCATTCATTCAACTCAATGTGAATTACGAAGGGCGAAATTCCGGTGACAGAACTATTCATATCGGAAGTATGCAAATCCGAGCAAGCTTTTAAAAGTGAAGAGTTATGAATTATGAATGCATTTGAAAACTCATAATTCACAACTTATAATTCATAACTAAACTTCATTTCTGCTCCACTCGCTCCAGCTTCCAACATACAAATTGGGGATATCGAAACCTGCATAATCCAAAGCTAACAAAGAATGACAAGCCGTTACGCCGCTACCGCAATGGAACGTGATTTTGCTCTTGTCATAATTCTTAAATAATTCTGAATATAGATTCCTAAGTTCTTCCGGAGACTTGAACAAACCTTTTTCATCCAGGTTATCAATAAAAGGAAAATTCTGAGCATTCGGGATATGTCCTGCGACCAAATCAATCGGCTCTGTGATACCATTGTAACGCGGAGACTCTCTTACATCCACTATCACAGCATCAGAATCTTGAATTGCTTTTTTCACATCATCCATCCAAACCTGTGGCAATTGCCAATCGTTGAATTCAAAAATATATTCAGTTTCAGAATAAGAATATTCATCAGAACTTAAAGGGTAATTTTGATTTTCCGCCAATTGTAATCCGCCATTAAGAACCTGAACATTGGTGTGACCAACCGCACGCAACATCCACCAGAATCTTGCAGCAGCATTGGCGCCATTTTTATCGTCGTAAATCACAACGTGAGAATCTTTATCAATTCCTAATTTGTTTAATGTCTTGACAAAATTTTCAAATTTCGGAAGCGGATGTCGACCTCCGTTTTTTGGATTATCAATTTCTGCCAAATCAGAATTCAAATCAACAAAAACTGAATTATTGAGATGTTTTTTAAGATATTCTTCTTTGGCAATAGGACCAGTTCTGACATCAAAAATTCTGAGATTCGGATTTTCAGATATCTTAATTAATTCATCAACTTCTATTATGGGTGACTGATTTTGCATATTATGATATTTTTAAAAAATTTATTGGAATTCTTTTTGATTCTCAATCCCAAATTTAATTAGATTTGCGAATCAGGAAAAGTAAAAATGAAACTATGACAGAAAAAATTCTCATCACCGGCGCACTAGGGCAAATCGGAACAGAACTAACCTTAAGATTATCAGAAATGTATGGTAAAGAAAATGTGATTGCTTCTGGTCTCGATAAGTGGAAAGAGGGCATTACGGAAGCAGGTTATTATGAAAGATTAGATGTTACTAATTTTCAAGCCGTTACAGACATCATCAAAGAACATAAGATTACTACTGTTTATCATCTAGCATCGCTCTTATCCGGAACTTCGGAAAAACAACCACTTTTTGCGTGGAAACTCAACCTTGACCCATTGATTCATCTTTGCGAATTGGCAAAAGAAGGTATGATTAAAAAAATATTCTGGCCGAGCTCCATTGCAGTTTTCGGAAAAGGAATTCCTAAAGAAAATGTGGGACAGGAAGTTGTACTTAATCCGACAACCGTTTACGGAATCTCGAAAATGGCAGGTGAAAAATGGTGCGAATATTATTTCGAAAAGTATGGCGTTGATATCAGAAGTATTCGTTATCCCGGTTTGATTTCATGGAAAGCACCAGCAGGTGGAGGCACTACAGATTATGCTGTTGAGATATTTTATGAAGCTGTAGAAAATGGAAAATACACGAGCTTCATCAGCAAAAATACAGCGATGCCAATGTTGTATATGGACGATGCTATTGACGCAACAATCAAGCTGATGACTGCTCCGAAAGAACAGGTGAAAATCCGTTATTCTTATAACCTGGGAGGAATGAGTTTTACACCAAAAGAACTGGCTGCTGAAATCAAAAAAACGATGCCGGATTTTGAGATAAAATATGAGCCGGATTTCCGTCAGGCGATTGCAGATTCCTGGCCGGCAAGCATTGATGATTCTGCTGCAAAACAAGATTGGGGATTGGATTATAAGTTT
>WPCJ01230069.1_pt1 | contig 54558 bp, 52 predicted proteins | sample 5399831 | NCBI WGS metagenome assembly WPCJ01 (sample SAMN12869470, study PRJNA574797) | sludge metagenome | isolation source: wastewater treatment of pH10 | place: China:Beijing | collected 2019-05-20
GACATCGAGACCGCGCTCGGCACCCGCTGGGCCGTCTGGATCGGCGGGCTTGCCCTGGCGCTCGGAGGTCTGTTCCTCGTCCGCTACTCGATCGAGTCGGGCATTTTCGGACCCGGCGTGCGGCTCACCATGGCGGGTATGCTCGGCGCGGCCCTGATCGCCGGTGGGGAATTTATCCGCCGGACCGGTTTCAAGGTGCCGGTTCAGGGTACCGCGGGGGCCTATGTGCCGGGCATATTGACGGCCGCCGGCGCATTCACCCTGTTCGGAACGATCTATTCCGCCCATGCCGTCTATGGCTTCATCGGCCCGGCCGCCGCCTTCGGCTTGCTCGGCATGATCGGCGTCACGACCATCGCCGCCGCCCTCGTCCATGGGCAGGCTCTGGCCGGCCTCGGCCTGCTCGGCTCCATGGTCACGCCGGCGCTTGTGTCGTCGCAGTCGCCGAGCGCCTGGGCGCTGTTCGGCTATCTGGCCATCGTGCTGGTCGCGAACACAGCCGTCGCGCGCCTGCGCGCGTGGCACTTCCTCGCTACGGCCGGCTTCGTCGGAACCGGGCTCTGGACGCTCATCTATATGGGCGAGGCGCCACGGCTCGAACTCAACGTCATCATGTTCGTCAGCCTGGTCACGCTCGGCGCGCTGGCCCTGCTGTGGTTGCGTCCCGGTGCGGATGAGCAGAGCGGGATCGACAAGCCTTCGATCGTTCCGGCCTTCTTCGTGGCGCTCACAGCCACGATCCTGCTGGTCGATCCTGCACATCAGGCCGTCGGCGGCGTCGCCTATGGCGCTGTGCTGATCTTTGCCATGCTGCTCGTCGCCTTCTACCGCTCGAATGCGATGGCGCTGGTGCACGCGGCCGGTGTCTCGACCGTGTTCGTGCTCGCGCAGGCTGCCCTGACGGGAACCTTCGCGATAGAGCTTCCGGGCGGCGAACTGTCGATCGAAGGGTTCGCCTTGTCGCCGTATCTTGCGCTGCTGCGCCCGGCCGGCATCGTGCTTGCGATCATCTTCCTTGTGGACGGCTTCTGGGGCGCTTGGCGCACAGCCGGGCAGAACGCGGAGCGCGCGGCCGTCTGGTCTTTCTGGGGCACGCTCGTGCCGCTGGTCGCGCTCGCCTCCTTCTGGGTCGCCTTTGGCAACCTGGACCGGGATCTGACCTATGCTGCGGTAGCTCTTGCACTGGCCGCCGTCTTCATTGTTGGAGCCGAGGCCATTGCAAGCCGCGAAGCGCCGCCGCTGACGGGCAGCTTGGCTGTATCGTTCGCACTCCTCGGAGCCGGCATCTCTATCCTTCTGATGCTGCACATGGCTTTCCATCCGTTGTGGACCACCATGCTTGCCGGCGCAGTGGCCGTGCTGCCGGCGCTTGCCACGCGCAAACGGTCCTATCCCGTCCTCGGCTGGCTGTCGGTCATGGCGGTGCTGGTGGTTCTGGGCCGTGCCGCGTTCGATCCGACGATCGTCGGCGAAATGCTGCTCGGCAGGACGCCCGTCTTCAACGCGCTGTTGCCGGGCTATGGCATTCCGGCGCTCGCATTCGGCTTTGCGGCCTGGCAACTGGCGCGCACCACGTCCGGCCGTCCGCGCCTCGTGATGGAGGCCGCCGCCGCGCTCCTTACCCTGCTCACGCTGGCGATGCTGGTGCGTCACGCCATGAACGGCGGCGTCATCAACACCGCCACGCCGACCCTCGCGGAACAGGCGATCTACACGCTGATGGCGCTCGGTGCCGGCGCGATCCTGATCGCCATCGACTTGCGCTCGCCGAGTTCGGTGCTTCGCATCGGCTCGCTGGCCGCGGGCGTCGTGTCGGTAGCGCTTGTCGTGGTGCAGCACTTCCTCGTGCTGAACCCGCTTTTCACGGATGAATCGACCGGCGGCATTCCCATCTTCAACCTGCTGCTGCTAGCGTATTTCCTGCCGGCGCTCGCCGCCGGCGCGCTCGCCTTTTATGCGCGCGGCAAGCGCCCGTACTGGTATTCGGCAATGCTTGGCATTCTTGGCGCCGCGCTTTTGTTCGTCTACGCGACCTTGTCGGTGCGGCGGCTCTTCCACGGCGAGCATATCGCCTATTGGGCGGGCATGAGCCAGCTGGAGACCTACTTCTACTCCGCCCTGTGGCTCGCCATGGGCGTGGCGCTGCTTGTTGGCGGGGTCTGGCAGCGTTCGCAGGTGCTTCGTATCGCCTCTGCCGTACTGATCGCCTTCGCGGTCGCCAAGGTCTTCATCTTCGACATGTCGGAGCTGGACGGCGCGCTGCGGGCGTTGTCTTTCATCGGCCTCGGCGCCGTGTTGATCGGCATCGGCCTTTTTTACCAGAAACTGCTACGGCAGGCGGCGCGGGAAGATGCCGCCGCCACATCGTAGGTGTGCTATTGTGCCGGTGCGAGCCGCAGGCGCTCGACCGGCTTCTCCTGGATGGGCCAGTGGACGATCGCGGCGAAGATGCCCAGCGCTACGCCGAACCACCAGACGGGATCGTAGGTGCCGAAACGGTCGTAGAGGTATCCGCCGAGCCAGACGCCGAGAAACGATCCGATCTGGTGCGACAGGAAGACGACGCCGCCCAGCATGCCGAGATGGCGGGTGCCGAACATGATGGCGACCAGCCCGTTCGTCGGCGGAACGGTCGATAGCCACAGCAGGCCCATGACGATGGCGAAGACGATGACGCTCGCCGGCGTTTGCGGCAGCAGCAGGAATGCCGTCACGGCGGCCGACCTGCCGAGGTAGATCCAGGCGAGGAATTTCGGCTTGGAGTAGTGCTGCCCGATCATGCCGGCCGCCAGCGATCCGATGATGTTGAAGAAGCCGATCATCGCCAGCGCGATCACCGCATAGCGCGCGTCTATGCCAAGATCGGAGATATAGGCCGGGAAGTGGGCGGTGATGAATGCGACCTGGAAGCCGCAGACGAAGAAGCCCGAGACGAGCAGCGTATAGCTGCGATGCGACATCGCCTCTCGCAGGGCCTGTCCGATGGATTGCTCGGCCGTCCTGTGCGCGGCTTCCGCGTTGTAGGAACTGCCGCGCAGCGGTACCGCGAGCAGGGGGATGACCAGCATCATCGCCGCCATGATGACCAGGCTCTGCGACCAGCCATAGGCGTCGATGAGACCCTGGCCGATCGGCGCGAAGAGGAACATGCCGGCGGACCCTGCCGCCGTGCCGATGCCGAAGACGATCGAGCGTTTCTCGGGTGGCGTGTGTCGCGCGAAGGCGGCGAGCACGATGGAGAAGGAGCCTGCCGCCACGCCGAGGCCGACCAGTATGCCACCGCCGACATGCAGCAGGGCAGGGCTGTCGGCGACAGCCATGAGATAGAGGCCGGCCGCGTAGAGCGCCGCTCCGAGCGTCAGCACGCGCCAGGTGCCGTAACGGTCCGCGATCGCGCCGAAGAACGGCAGGCCGAGCCCCCAGAACAGGTTCTGCAGCGCCATGGCGATGCTGAAGGTCGTGCGGTCCCATCCTTTCTCGGCGAGCATGGGTATCTGGAAGAAGCCCATCGCAGAGCGCGGCCCGAAGGTGAGGGCAGCGATCAGGCAACCGCAGATGATGATGAGCCAGGGCACCGCTCTGTCGGGCCTGGTTGTCACGGTTGACTGGGGCGACATGCAGTTGGTCTCCGGATGAGCGGCCACCTATCGCATCCCGGCCGCATATCGCAAAATGAATAGGACATATGGGATCTTCAAATTCATTGATGTTATCGACGCGAAAACAACGCATCCGACGCCTCGCAATTCGCCTCGGACGCAGTCACAATTCGGCCCAAATCGGAGAGCGATAGCGCAAGGGATGTCCCTGCGTGACAGGCCCGGGCAGGTTGAGTTTCGCCGGAGCAGTTCCAGCAAAAGTGCTCGGCGGTTTGCGTCTGCGTAGAACAGGAAGATACCCGCTTCCCCTCAACAAGAGGCATTCGGTTTCGCATGGCTGCCGATCTACGCCCGGCTCGCGCGAGTGATGTCGACGCGCTGCTTGCGATCGAGAACGCGGCCTTTTCCACCGACCGGCTGCAGCGATCCTCCTTCCGCCGTTTGATCGAGCGCGACACGGCCGAAACGCTGGTCGCTGAAGTCGAGGGCAAGGTCGCGGGCTATGCGATGGTCCTGTTTCGCACGGGCAGCGGGGTCGCCCGTCTCTATTCGATAGCCTGCGCGCCGCAATTTTCCGGCCATGGCATTGGCCGCGGGTTGCTGGAGGCCGCGGAAGATGCCGCCTTCGATCACGGGCGGATGCTGCTCCGGCTGGAGGTCCGCGAAGACAATCCGCGCGCCATACGCATTTACGAGCAGAGCGGCTATCGCCGTATCGGCATGGAAGCGGACTACTATGCCGACGGCGCGGCAGCCTTCCGCTATGAGAAGGTCCTGCGGGGCGATGCAGCGCTCGACACGGCCGTGCCGTTCTACCAGCAGACCTGCGATTTCACCTGCGGCCCGTGCTGCCTGATGATGGCAATGGCGCATTTCGACCCGTCCTTCCGTCCCGACCCTGTGCGGGAAATTCGTCTCTGGCGCGAGGCGACGACGATTTTCATGATGTCGGGACCGGGCGGGTGCGAGCCGTTCGGCTTGGCCGTCGCGGCGTGCGACAACGGACTTTCCGCGGAAATCCGCGTGACGTTTCAGGGATCGCTCTTTCTCCAGTCCGTGCGCAGCGCGGAGAAGCGTCGCGTCATGGAACTTGCGCAGACGGATTTCCGCCGCCGTGCCGAGGCGCACGGCATCCCGGTCACCTACGCGCCGTTTGCGCTGGGGGATGTGCGCGAGGCGCTGTCGCAGGGAAAGCTCGTTCTCGTGCTGGTCAGCGGTTTCCTGATGTTCGGCAAGAAGGTGCCCCACTGGGTGCTCGCCATCGGCGACGACGGCGAGCACATCCTGATCCACGACCCCTGGGTCGAGGACGAGCGGCAGGAGACGGCCGCCGACGCCGCCAACATACCGGTTCCCTACGCGATCTTCATGAACATGGCGCAGTTCGGCAAGGACGCCCTTCGCGCCGCCGTCATCCTTGGAAAACACGAGCGATCATGAGCTGGGTCATCCTCACGGGCAGGCAAAGCGATCTCGACCAGTTCGCGACGCCGCACAAGATCATCACCAACCGCGACTATCTCGCCCATCCCTCCCTGTTCCAGGGGCAACGTCCCAAGGTCATCAACCTGTCCAACAGCTACCGTTACCAGAGCCGAGGCTACTACGCCTCGCTGCTGGCCAGTTCGCGCGGGCACAGGGTCATTCCGAGTGTGGAGACCATCATCGACCTGTCCGAACCCAAGCTTTACGAGAATGCGCTGCCGGAACTGGAGCTGGCGCTCAACAAGTGCCGCAAGGATCTCGGCGGAACGTTCCCCGAGAAAGTGACGATCTTCTTCGGCATGGGCCCTTCCAAGGCATGGGACCGCTTCGCGCGCCTCCTGTTCGATTGGTTCCGCGCGCCCTCGCTTGAGGTGACGATCCGCGATGCGCGCGAATGGGCCTCGATCCGCAGGATCGGTTTCTCTGCCGTGAACCGCCTGGAGCCGGAGGAGAAGAGGCGGTTTCTGGCCGGGCTCGACGCCTATACGCGCCGCGAATGGCGCGACAGCAAGGCGCGTACGCCGGCGCGCTTTACTTTCGCGACGCTGGTGGACCCTGCGGAGGAACTGCCGCCCTCCGAGATTTCGTCGCTTCGCCACTGGGCGAGGATCGCCGAGAAGATGGGCGTCGAGGTCGAGCCGATCACGAGGAAGGATCTGGCGAAGCTCGCCAATTACGATGCCTTGTTCATCCGCACGACCACGTCGATATCCAATCACACCTACCGCTTCGCGCGCCGCGCGCAGCAGGAGGGCATGCCGGTCATCGATGACCCGCTGTCGATGATCCGCTGCACCAACAAGGTCTATCTCAATGAGCTGATGGCCTACAACAAGGTGCCGGTGCCGCCGACGGTCATGATCGCGAGCCCGGCGGATTTCCAGCTCGCCGCCGATACGCTGGGCTTTCCGCTGGTGCTAAAGATACCGGACAGCTCCTTCTCGCGCGGCGTGAAGAAGGTGTCTTCGCCCGACGAGTTGAAGGCGCTCGCGACGACATGGCTCGAGGATTCCGACCTGCTGATCGCTCAGAAATTCCTGCCGACCAAATATGACTGGCGTGTCGGCGTGCTCGGCGGCCAGCCGCTTTTCGCGGTCCACTATCTGATGGCCGGGAAGCACTGGCAGATCGTCAACCACGACCGCGCCGGAAAGCCGCTTCAGGGCGGCATCAGAACCTTCACCCTGAAGGATGCGCCGTCCCATGTGGTCGACACCGCCGTGAAGGCCGCCCGCTGCATCGGCGACGGCCTCTATGGCGTCGACCTGAAGGAAACGGAGGACGGGGTCTACGTGATCGAGGTCAACGACAATCCAAATCTCGATCACGGCTGCGAGGACACCGGCGAGAAGGACGAGGTCTGGACACGCCTCACGCAATGGTTCCTCGACCGTCTGGAGCGATCCGGGCGTTAGGGTGCGTGCCCCACCTCTGTATAAAAATAGTCATATAAAACAGATGGATGGCTGAAGTTCCCGCTATGTCAGCGGTGCTGACGTTACCCTGCGTCGACTGCTTCCGAGCCTGCGTCTGGTTTGAAAACGTCCGAATCATGTTATCTTCGTGGCGAAAAAGGGGCACGGAGTTGAAAACGCAACGCGGACGACAGGCATGATTCGCATACCGCGGCTGGGTGGATCAGCGCGCGGCGGCACGGCGGATACATCTTCGGTGACGCCGGTTTCATCGATGCGAAGCTTCTGGGGCCTGATGCGGGCCTATTGGTGTTCCGAGCGCTACGTCGAAGCATGGACGCTTACGGTCGTGATTGCTCTCTTCACCGCGCTTGCGAGCAAGACGAGTGTCTGGATGGCCGAAGCGTCCGGCGATCTGGTCAACTCCATCGCCAGATTCCACACTCCGGGAAACGACGACCCGCTCGCCTACCTGCTCGGCAGTGCGGGATTTCTGGTGTTCCTCGTCGTGGTCAAGGATGTCGGGATCATCGGCTGCCGACATCTCGTCTCTACGACCCTGCATCGCAAATGGCGCAGCTGGCTGGACACGCAGTTCAACAATGCACTGCTGGATTCCAACCACACGCATTTCCATGTCCAGAATGCGGCCCGGGAAGCGGATAACTCAAAACGCGAGCCCATCGACAACATCGACCAGCGAGTCCAGGACTCGATCAAGGGCATGACGGGCGGCGCGATCGGGCTGGCCATGGGCATCATGGGGGTCGCCACCTCGCTCTTCTTTGTCGGCCAGAAGCTCATCGAGCAATCGACCATGGTCGCGGGCCTGGAGTTTCTCGGCACCTATGGCGGAGCCGCGCTGGCTTTAACGGCCGTCGCGCTTTACGTGCCGTTGAATACCTATTTCGCGCTGAGGATCGGCCGGGTGCTGGAACGCTTGTCCAACGCGATGCAGCGCGCCGAAGGCAGCTATCGCGCCGAGCTTACCACGCTCCTGCGGCGCAGCTTCCATGTCTCGGCCGCACAGGGCGAAGACGTGCAGAGGACCATCCATGGCAGGCTCTACGGCGATATCGACCGGACATGGTCGAAGCTCAACTGGGTCAACACGGGCTACCAGTCGTTCGAGAAAGTCTACAATTTCCTGTCGGCCCGGGTAATCTCGTATCTGCCCGGTCTCGGCCCCTTCGTGAACGAGAACATCAGCCTGAAGAGTTATGTAACCGGAGCCGAGTTGGTGAACTCGCTCATCATGCAGTGCTCATGGTTCATCGACGTCATGCCGGCCATCGCGACCCTGCGGGCGAACGCCCGACGCGTGACGACACTTGCCTGCGCAATCGAGGATGTGCAGAAGCCCGCCGATTTCTACCGTCGCACGGGCTGGCGCGACTTGCGCTACGGGACGCAGAACCCGATGTTCGGCCTCACTGTCCGCAACCTCGAACTGATGCATCAGGGGCATGACGCCACGCCTTTCCTGACGGTCCGCAATCTTCGCTTCCGTCGCGGCGAATGGACCTTCGTCAAGGGCGAGTCCGGCAGCGGCAAGACCTCCCTCATCAAGGCGATCAACGGCCTGTGGCCGCATGGCAGGGGCGATATCGTCTTCCCCGAGGGGGTTACGACCCTCTATGCGGCGCAGGACGTCAAGCTGCCGCAACTGTCGCTGAAGGAACTCGTATGCCTGCCGCAGGGCGCCGAAGGCCATTCGGATGCGGAGGTCGCCGCAATCCTGTTCAAGGTCGGTCTCGGCGAATTCATCGAATATCTCGCGCAGGAGGGACGCGACAGCACCAGCTGGGATCAGGGCCTGTCTGGCGGGCAGAAGCAGAAGCTCGTTGCCGCCCGCATCATGCTACACCAGCCCGGTGTGCTGTTCCTCGACGAGGCCGCGAGCGCGCTCGATCCGCAGGCCAAGATCGACTTTCACCAGGCGATCAAGGACAATTGTCCGGGCGCGACCGTCATAAGTATCATGCACGATCCAATACCGCCGCGCTCTGTCGGGGGCGCCGCATTCTACGATAGCGTGCTCACGCTTGCGGACGGGCTCGCGACCAAGACGCCGCTCGGCGGCAGGCAGGGAAGCAAGGTCGCCGAGGTCGCGGCGCGGATCGCGCCTGATGTGGGCCGGATCAGTTTTCCGGGGCGGCTTCGGTTGCGCTGACGTTCAACGTCATCCGCGAAGCTTTTCTATTGACGCGAAGCGCTTCAGGAACGCCGCCTGAACGATTTTGGCGGGCTTGCAGACAAGATCGAAACGGTCCGGGCTTATGCCGCGTGGCCGCCCGAAGAACTCGGTGGCTTCCCTGATGGAAAAGCCGGCCAGCAGCGTCGCCTCGAAATAGGCGGCGATCTGGTCGGCCCGCTTGATCTCGCGTTTCAGTTTTTCGGGCGTATCGGCAGGCAGGCCGAAGCGCAGATGGATCGCGCGCTGCAACCGCTGCTCGATAGCCCTGTAGCCGCCGCCGACTGCAGACTTGAACGGCGAGATCATGTCGCCGATCACATATTCCGGCGCGTCGTGCAGCAGCGCGGCCATCCGCGCGTCGGGCATAGCGCCGGGGTTGAGAGACGAAAAGATATCCTCCACCAGCAGCGAGTGCTGCGCCACGGAGAATGCATGGTCGCCGCCCGTCTGGCCGTTCCAGCGCGCGACGCGTGCCAGCCCGTGCGCGATGTCGGCGATCTCTACGTCGAGCGGGGAAGGGTCCAGCAGGTCGAGCCTGCGCCCTGACAGCATGCGCTGCCATGCCCGGGACGGTGCGCCGGCCTTGTCGGCCGCCATCAGGCGTCCTCGCCGGTTGTCTGCGCGGGATAGGTGAAGGTCGCCCAGGCGGGAATCTCGACCGACAGCGCCACGCCGTCCGCCTCGATCGGCGCGCCCGAATCCAGCGCGTCCTTGACGCGGTCGATGCGCAATATGGCAAGGCCCCTGCCGCCGGCCGTCGAGCCGAGCTTGCCGACCGCGCGGCCGTTCACCGTGATGTCCGTGCCCGGTGCCGGCAGGGGCTCGCCAGAGACGATCAGCACGCGGCGGCGCGCCGTCCCGCGATGTTGCATACGCGAGACCACCTCCTGCCCGACATAGCAGCCCTTGCGGAAACCGACGCCCGCGAACTGGTCGAGCAGCACATCGTGAGGAAAGGCGTCGCCTATCGCGAAGTCGTCCCCGCTCTCGGCTATGCCGTTGGCGATGCGAAACGCATGCCACGCCTCGGCCGCCGCGTCGGAAGGCTGCGGCGCATAGGAGCGCCAGGCGGGGGTCGAAGTGGGAAAGCGGCTGTCCCGCAGCCAGCTTGAATCGGTTTCGGAAGGGATTGAATCGGTTTTCCAGGAAACGGTCACAACCGATTCTTCCTGCTTGGAAATCTCGACCTTCGCACGCAGCCTGTAGAGCATCAGCCTGCGCAGGAAATCGTCAGCGATGTCGGCGCGGCATTCCAGCAGGAAGACGTCCTCGCCGTTTCGCGAGACGAGGAAATCGAACAGGATCTTGCCCTGCGGGGTGAGCAATGCGCACGGTTTGGCTTCCCCCGCGGCAAGCGTGTCCAGGTCGGCGGTCACGATGTTCTGTAGGAAATGTGCGGCGTCCGGTCCGGAAACGGAGAGTATCGCGCGATCGTTTAGGCTTGCGGTCGGCATGGGGAGGTAGGACCTGATCTTGCAAACGGGTGGGCCATTACGTAAGCCCCGATCAGCACAGCGGCAAGAGCGCGAGACATCATGGCGGCGACCTACGATCTCATCCTGACAGGCGGAACCGTCGTCAACCAAGACGGACAGGGCGAGCGCGATATCGGCGTGCAGCAAGGGCGCATCGCCGCGATCGGCGATCTCGGGCAGGCGTCGTCCGCCAGCCGGATCGACTGCCGCGGCCTGCATATCCTGCCGGGTGTCATCGACAGCCAGGTGCATTTCCGCGAACCGGGGATGGAGCACAAGGAGAATCTGGAGACGGGCTCCCGCGCGGCCGTCCTCGGCGGCGTCACTGCCGTGTTCGAGATGCCAAACACCAATCCGCTGACGACGAGCGAGGCCGCACTTGCCGACAAGGTGAAGCGCGCGACGGGCCGCATGCATTGCGACTTCGCGTTCTGGGTCGGTGGCACCCGCGAGAATGCGGGGGAAGTGGGCGAGCTGGAGCGCCTGCCGGGCGCAGCCGGCATAAAGGTCTTCATGGGAGCGTCGACCGGAAATCTTCTTGTCGAGGACGATGAGGGCGTCGCATCGATCCTGAAGAACACGCGCCGCCGTGCCGCCTTCCACTCGGAAGACGAGTTCCGCCTGCGTGAGCGGTTGAACGAGCGGATCGAGGGGGATCCCTCATCCCATCCCGTCTGGCGCGACGAGGTCGCAGCGCTGCGCTGCACGGAGCGGCTGGTGAGGATCGCCCGCGAGGCGCGGGCACGCATTCATGTCCTGCACATTTCGACGGCCGAGGAAATCGGTTTCCTCGAAGCGCACAAGGATATCGCCACCTGCGAAGCGACCCCCCATCACCTGACCATGTCGTCCGCAGATTATGCGCGCCTTGGCACCCTGCTTCAGATGAACCCGCCGGTTCGCGACGCACGCCACCGCGACGGTGTGTGGCGCGGCATCTCGCAAGGGATTGTGGACGTTCTCGGCTCCGACCATGCGCCGCACACGCTGGAGGAAAAGGCAAAGCCCTATCCGGCCTCGCCCTCCGGCATGCCGGGCGTTCAGACGCTGGTGCCGATCATGCTCGATCATGTGAATGCCGGCCGCCTGACGTTGGGGCGCTTCGTCGACCTGTCGAGCCACGGCCCGAACCGCATCTTCGGCATCGCCCGCAAGGGACGCATCGCCGCCGGCTACGATGCCGACTTCACCATCGTCGACATGCGCCGCAGCGAGACGATCACCAATGCGCAGGCTGGTTCGAAGGCCGGATGGACGCCCTATGACGGAAAGCGCGTCACCGGTTGGCCGGTCGGCACGATGGTTCGCGGCGAGCGCGTCATGTGGGAAGGCGAGATCGTCACGAAAGGCCAGGGGCGGCCGGTGGAATTCTGCGAGGCGCTTGCGCGCTGAGCCTCATTCGCCCGCGACGAAGAACGCCCAGCGTCCATCCGGCGTGATGCCCAGCCGGTAGAAGATGTAAGCCCCGAACTGCTTCATGTCCTCAAGATCGCCAGCGGTGACGATCTTGAACAACTCGACCCGCTGCCGGGCGTCGAGCTTGTCGAGCGGGAGGCCGAAGAAATAGGGCCAGACATAGAGCTCGTCGGGCGTGCCGGCTTCGAGATGCACGAAGCCCGCATCCAGAACCTCCTCCATGATGGCAAGGATTTCCTGTCCCTCCGGATCGCCAGACAAGCTCTTGAGGAACTCGACCGGATCGCCGTCATGCTCGCCGAACGAAAGCTGCGGCACGGAATCCCCCGTTCCGATCAACGGGCGCAGGCGCTCGATCTCGCCGCTCCTGGCCGCCTCAATCAGCAGACGGTGCATGCGCCGCACCGGTTCCGGCAGGCGGTCGAGATTGTAGATGACTTCGGGAAGCGGGCCGTTATCGTCTACGTCCGGCCGTGCGATGTCGTGCGGCTTCTCCCCGGCATCGGCCGGGTCTTCGTCCGCGGGAGGGCTGGCCAGCGGATTCTGTGGCGCCTCGCTTTCATCGGGAGTCGTCGCGCCGGGCGTTCCGGCCGGTGGCGGCAGGTCCTCGCGCCCGATCTCGCTCAGTGCAGATGCAGGGCCGGCGTCCAGCACCAGCGGCATGCAGAGAAGAAAAGCTGCCAGAAACGAAAGGGCTATGCGGCCGGAAACGCCACGTCGCGCCTTGTTCTCTGCATTCTTTCGCCTCTGGTCCATACGTCGTCGAATCCGGTTCCTGATCCTTCGATCAGGGTATGGACAGCCGCGCAAGTCAATAGCGGGTCAGTGCCGGAACTGTTCCGGCTCGAATTCACCGGCAATGACCCTGTCGCGCATGCGCTCGATCAGGGCAAGCGCAGCCGGTTCCCCGCTTGCGCGCAGCAATTCCGCCAGCGCGGTCGTCATGGCCGCCTCGGCGATGATCTCGGGCTCGATGCCGGCCGACAGTCCATCGGCCCACGCCTCGCAATGGTTTTCAACAGCGGTGAGCCGCTTCTCTTCCCTGACCAGAGCGTCAAGGTCGGTCAAGCCATGTGCCATCTGTTTCCACCTTGCAGGCCACGAACCCCGATTGGTTCAACTTGACCTGTCCCTTTAATGTCCCGTTAAGCTTCGTAGCATGCTCCGGGCGACATGTACGCCCCGTCTTGGTTAAAAAGTTAACTGGCTGTTAATTACCATACCGGGCGGCAAGATCGCGGGCGAGGTTTTCCCCTTCCACGGTGTAACGGCCGATAGCTTCCGTAGCGGAAGCGGTACATTTGCTGTAGGTTCCCTCGAACGAGCGGTAGCCCCTGTTGAAGCTGGCTATGAAGCGCGCCCGCCGTTCGGGCTCGGGTTTTTCCGCCGCCAGCAGCCTTTCCATGGTCTGACGCCACTGGTCGCCCTTGTCGCCGCACAGATTGCGCAGGAAGTGCAGCGACCCCATCACCTCCGCGATGCGCATCAGCCCGGCTTCATAGGGCGCGTCGAGCGCCGCCGCCGGGCGCGCAGACGCCGCCGAGCCAATCAGGGCCAGAGCCAGTATGATCGAATTCACCCGCCGCATGCGCCCTTGTGGCGAAACAATTTGGCGGCTGCAAGGCGATTTTCTTCGATACCGGGGCGAGTTTCAATCGCGAGCAGGGCCTGCGGTCTCACACGCTCCATCATTACTACTCCCGTATCCGGTCAGGCCGTTTCTCCTGTGGGCTCACTTGGGCGATTGCGAGGATGTGGATGGAATTGGCAGATTTTTCGCGCTGGCCGGTTCTATCCTTCCAGCAACTGTCTTCCCACCTCCAGCACCGAATCCAGGACGGGAAGATTCTCCATCTCGGCCAGCGTGTAGAAGCTTGCCTCGTCGGCATCGTCGGCGGCGACGGGCACGCCGCCTCCAAAGCGGCCGGAAAAAACCTGTAGGTCGTAGTCGACTTCGTCTCCTTCGATGGGCAGTCGGACCAGAGGCAAGAGCGAATCCACCAAGAGGCCCGTTTCCTCGGCAAGCTCGCGCCGGGCGGCCTCTTCCAGCGTCTCGCCGTCTTCGACACGCCCGCCGGGAAACGCGTAGAACCCCCGGCCGGGCGGACGACCTCTGCGCACGAGCAGCAGCCTGTCCCCGTCGCGCAGGGCGACAGACACGGCGGAAAGGACGGATCGAACGGTCATCGGCGGTTCAGGAGATTCCAAAGGGTTTTCCACGGCCCATCCTTGCCGATTCCGCCCGCGCCCGCCACCTTGTCTCCAACGAATCGACAGGTTTCAGGAAAATGTGCGGGCGCTATTCGCTCATCGCCACCCCAAGGGAACTCGAAGACGTCTTCGGGCTGATGGAGGCCGGGGATTTTCCGCCGCGATACAATATCGCGCCTACGCAGCCGATCCTGCTGGTGACGGCGGGCAACGGGCGCGAAAGTGGCTCGAACCTGCCCGATCGACAGATCATGCTCGCGCGCTGGGGACTGATCCCCGCCTGGGCGAAGAACCCGGCCGACATGCCGCTGAACATCAATGCGCGTTCCGAGACCGCCGCCGAGAAGCCGTCCTTCAGGACGGCGATGCGCCACCGCCGCGTGCTGATCCCGGCCTCCGGCTTCTACGAATGGCGTCGCGATGCGCGGAACCGCGCGCAGGCCTACTGGATCCGCCCACGCGCCGGCGGCATCGTCGCCTTCGGCGGACTGCTGGAGACATATGCGGATGCGGGCGGATCGGAGATCGATACGGCGGCCGTCCTGACCACGCAGGCGAGCCGCGACATCGCGCATATCCACGACCGCATGCCGGTGGTGATCGGAGCCCGCGACTATGGCCAGTGGCTCGACTGCCGCACGCAGGAGCCGCGCGACGTGGCGCATCTGATGCGGCCGGCCGAACCGGGGCTGTTCGAGGCTGTTCCCGTTTCTGAAAAGGTGAACAAGGTCGCCAATATTGGGCCGGACCTGCAGGAGCGGGTGGAGCCCGTTTCCCAGACGTTTGTCACAGAAGAACAGAAGCCCGGCGATGCCGGGCAGCTTACATTGTTTTGAATATCGAAGGATCGCGGCTTTTAGCAGCCAAGAAACGGCTTCAGGAGACCTTGATTGCCTTTTCCGACTTCTTTTTCGGCACGCAGATGAGCGCCGCGACGATGGCCGCGGGGCCGATTTCGCGATAGTGGGCGAGGACGGGAGCGATTGGCGCTCGTTGGACAATGGCTTCGCTGCTGGTCGCTGGCATCTGTTTTCTCTTCTTCGTGGTCACGGCTGTTGCTCGGCTGTGCAGATGGTGTCCGATTGGGTCCAAATCGTGACGTTTCGTCGGTTCCCGCCGTCTGCGTTCGACTGATGTCCGTACATGTTTAATAGAATCTTACCGATCGCGGATGTGCGGTGCCTCGGCCTCGGACTGCGGCGCTGGCGCAACACCAGCACTACCGGCCTTCTGTTTCCGGTGCTTGCCGCTGCGGCGGCCCGGCGGTTACAGATCGGAAGCGTTTCACGGGCGCCGGGCTTGACGCGAATGCCGCCGGGACGGCATAAGCAGGACATGGAAACGTCCTTTGCCATTTGCGGCACCTGCATTATTGGCTAGCGCCAGCGCTGGTCCGGACGTTTTCGCCTTCTTCCCAAAGACAGCTCGAACGCCCCGGCCAGCAGGCCGATGGTGGATTGCCCAGGCCGGCAGGGCCGATGGTGGATTGACGGTAGTCCCATGGAAGCGACGGGCTTCCGGTGCGGGTCGAACGGGAAGTGATCGATGTCTGAAGCGGACAAAGGCTTGCGGCTGTACAACACGCTGACGCGGTCGAAGGAGGATTTTTCTCCGATCGATCCGAAGAACGTGCGCATGTATGTATGCGGCCCCACGGTCTACGACTTCGCCCATATCGGCAATGCGCGGCCGGTCATCGTCTTCGACGTGCTGTTCCGGCTGCTGCGCCACCTCTATGGCGAGAGCCACGTCACCTATGTGCGAAACATCACGGACGTGGACGACAAGATCAACGCGCGCGCCGCGCGCGACTATCCCGGACTTCCGCTCAACGAGGCGATCCGCAAGGTCACGGAAGCGACCAATGCGCAGTTCCAGTCGGACGTGAAGGCGCTCGGCTGCCTGGAGCCCACGTTCCAGCCGCGCGCGACCGAGCACATCGACGGCATGAAGGCGATGATCGAGCGGCTCGTGGATCTCGACGTCGCCTATGTGGCGGAAAGCCACGTGCTGTTTTCGCCCAAGCGCATGAAGGAGCGGGTGCACGCGCCGCGCTACAGCGCGCTGGCGCGCCGTTCGCTCGACGAGATGCTGGCCGGCGCGCGCGTAGACGTCGCCTCCTACAAGGAGGATGAGATGGATTTCGTGCTGTGGAAGCCGTCGAAGGACGGCGAGCCCGGCTGGCCCTCGCCGGCGGGCATAGACGGACTCGGCCGGCCGGGCTGGCACATCGAATGCTCCGCCATGTCGATGGCAAAACTGCTGGAGCCCTTCGGCGGCGGGCTGCAATGCGACGACCCGCAAAAGAACGTCTTCGACATCCACGCCGGCGGCATCGACCTGGTCTTCCCCCACCATGAGAACGAGATCGCCCAGTCCTGCTGCGCCTTCGGCACCGAGAAGATGGCCAACATCTGGATGCACAACGGCTTCCTGCAGGTCGAAGGCCGCAAGATGTCGAAGAGCGAGGGCAATTTCGTCACCATCAACGAACTGCTGAACACGGAGAAGTTCGGCGGGCGGAAGTGGCCGGGCGAGGTGCTGCGGCTGGCCATGCTGATGACGCATTACCGCGAGCCGATTGATTTCAGCATAAGACGACTGGAGGAAGCTGAGCGGCTTCTTGATCGATGGGTGAAAAGCGCATTTCTAAAAGAACCGCCAGTAGCTGATGTGTCTCCGGCAATACTGAATGCATTAAAGGATGATCTAGGCTTTTGGGGCGTCGTTATGGAGTTAAATAGGCTGTCAAATGCTGCAGACAGCAAATCGCATCCAGCACTGCGTGCAAGCCTCGAGTTTCTCGGCTTGATGCCAACATACGAAGGATGGAGACGAAATCTTCCCAATTTCGATGCAGTGGAGCAGGGCCGCGTTCAGGATCGAATTGACGACCGCCTTGCCTTCATCCTCGAAAAGAACTGGGCCGAAGCCGACCGCATCCGCGACGAGCTTCTGGCGCAGGGTATCCAGCTCAAGGACGGCAAGGACCCCGCAACCGGAGAACGCGTGACCACATGGGAGGTGAAGCGATGATCGACCATATCGGTATTTGCGTGAAGGATTATGCGGCCTCGAAGGCCTTCTACGACGCGGCGCTCGGCGCGCTTGGGGCGTCTATGGTGATGACCGTGCCGGAGGAATACACCAACGGCGTGAAGATCGGCGGCTACGGGCGCGAGAAGCCGGATTTCTGGCTGCACGGCTCGGGCGAGCCCGGTCCCGGCCGCCACATCGCCTTTTCGGCGCGCAATCGCGCGGAGGTGGATGCATTCTACAATGCGGCGATGGGCGCCGGCGGCCGCGACAACGGACCGCCGGGCATCCGTGCGCATTATCATCCTGACTATTACGGCGCGTTTGTCTTCGATCCGGATGGCAACAATGTCGAAGCCGTCTGCCACAAGCCGGAATAGCCCATGAGCCTCGACAACAGGCCCCACTATTCCGGCGGATGCCAGTGCGGCGCGGTGCGGTTTCGCGTCGAGGGCGCGCTCGGCGAAGCGTCTGTCTGCCATTGCCGCATGTGCCAGAAGGCATCCGGCAATTTCTACCTGCCGCTGGTATCGGTGCGCGAGGCGAAGCTGGTCTGGACGCGCGGCGAGCGGAAGCGCTTCCAATCATCCAGCCACGCATGGCGCGGCTTCTGCGCCGAGTGCGGCACGCCGATGACCTACGAGGCGCCTGACGGGATCGCGCTGGCGATCGGCGCATTCGACGACCCCGCCGGCATCGTGCCGGTTATCCAGTGGGGCATCGAGGCGAAGCTGCCCTATGTGGACGAAATCCCGAGCCTACCCGGCGAGGATACGATGGCCGATCTCGGCGCCGCATCGTTCCTGGCCGATCTCGTCTCCCGCCAGCACCCTGACCACGATACCGAGGAATGGCCGCCGGCCCGCAACACGCAAGCCTGAGAGCAAGCAATGAGCGAATTGAGAAGTCTGTATCCGGAGATCGAGCCCTACGAGACGGGCATGCTGGATGTCGGCGACGGCCACATGATCTACTGGGAGCGCGTCGGCACGAAGGGCGCCAAGCCGGCCGTGTTTCTGCATGGCGGGCCGGGCGGCGGCTGCTCTCCGAAGCAGCGCCGCCAGTTCGACTCGGCGCTCTACGATGTCATCCTGTTCGACCAGCGCGGCTGCGGCCGGTCCACGCCCCATGCGAGCCTCGAAGCGAACACGACATGGCATCTGGTCGCCGACATCGAGCGGCTGCGCGCGATGTGCGGCTTCGACAAATGGCTGGTCTTCGGCGGCTCATGGGGCTCGACGCTGGCGCTTGCCTATTCGCAGGCGCATCCCGAGCGCGTCAGCGAGCTGGTTGTGCGCGGCATCTACACGCTGACCAAAGCCGAGCTCGAATGGTACTACCAGTTCGGCGTGTCGGAGATGTTCCCCGACAAGTGGGAGCGCTTCCTGAAGCCTATTCCCGAGGCCGAGCGCGGCGACATGATGACGGCCTACCGCAAGCGGCTGACTGGAAGCGACCGCAAGGCGCAGATCGAGGCGGCGCTCGCCTGGAGCCTGTGGGAAGGCGAGACGATCACCCTGCTGCCCGACCCGGAGACGAGCGGCACGTTCGGGCAGGACGACTACGCGCTGGCCTTCGCACGCATCGAGAACCACTATTTCGTCCATGCCGGATGGCTCGAGGAAGGGCAGCTCATCCGCGACGCCCATAAGCTCAAGGGCATTCCGGGCGTCATCGTGCACGGCCGCTACGACATGCCGTGCCCGGCCAAGTATGCATGGGCGCTGCACAAGGCATGGCCGGACGCCGATTTCCATCTGATCGAGGGGGCAGGGCACGCCTTCACGGAACCGGGCATACTCGACCAGCTCATCCGCGCGACGGACAGGTTTGCGGGGAAGGCATGATGACCGGCAGGCAGCGCCTCTACCTCTTCGACACGACGCTGCGCGACGGCCAGCAGACGCCGGGCATCGACTTTTCCGTCGAGGACAAGATCGCCATCGCCGACATGCTCGACTCCTTCGGGCTCGACTATGTCGAGGGCGGCTATCCCGGCGCGAACCCGACGGATACGGCTTTCTTCGCGCAGAAGCGCACGGCGCGCGCGAAGTTCGTCGCTTTCGGCATGACCAAGCGCGTCGGCGTCTCGGCGTCCAACGATCCCGGGCTGGCCGCGCTCGTGCAGGCGAAATCCGACTCGATCTGCTTCGTGGCGAAAAGCTGGGACTATCACGTGCGCGTGGCGCTCGGCTGCACCAACGAGGAAAACCTCGACGCCATCGGCGCGTCCGTCCGCGCGGCTATCGCGTCCGGCAAGGAGGCGATGGTCGATTGCGAGCATTTCTTCGACGGCTACAAGGCAAATCCGTCCTACGCGCTCGCCTGCGTGCGCGCCGCCCATGATGCAGGCGCGCGCTGGGTGGTGTTGTGCGACACCAATGGCGGCACGCAGCCTTCGGAAGTGCGCGCCATCGTCGAGGCCGTGATCGCCTCCGGCATACCCGGTGATCACCTTGGCATCCACGCCCATGACGACACGGGGCAGGCGGTCGCCAACTCGCTCGCCGCCGTCGAGGCCGGCGTGCGCCAGATCCAGGGCACGCTCAACGGCGTCGGTGAACGCTGCGGTAACGCCAACCTGGTCTCGATCATCCCGACACTGGTGCTCAAGCCTGCCTTCGCGGAAAGGTTCGAGACCGGCGTGTCGGTCGAGGCCCTGTCAGGAATCTCGCGGCTGTCGCGCAATTTCGACGAGTTGCTCAACCGCGCGCCCGAGCTGCAGGCTCCCTATGTCGGCCAGTCTGCCTTCGCGACCAAGGCCGGCATCCATGCCTCGGCCATCGTCAAGGAGCCGCAGACCTACGAGCACGTGCCGCCGGAATCGGTGGGCAACCGCCGCCGCGTGATGGTGTCGGATCAGGGCGGCAAGGCCAATTTCATCACCGAGCTCAAGCGGCGCGGCATCGACGTTCCGGCCGACGGCAATCGGCTCGATACGCTGATAGCCATCGTCAAGGAGCGCGAGTCGCAGGGCTATGCTTATGAGGGCGCGGACGCGAGCTTCGAGCTGCTTGCGCGGCGCACGCTGCATATCGTGCCCGATTTCTTCACCGTAACCTCGTTCCGCTGCATGGTGGAGCGGCGTTTTGATGCGCTGGGCGAGCTGAAGACCGTGTCCGAAGCGATCGTCAAGGTCGAGATCGATGGCGAGGCGCGCATGTCGGTCGCGGAAGGGCAGGGGCCTGTCAACGCTCTCGACATCGCGCTTCGCAAGGATCTCGGCAAGTTCCAGCACGAGATCGTCGACCTCGAACTGGCGGACTACAAGGTGCGCATCCTCAACGGCGGCACGGAGGCCGTGACACGCGTCCTGATCGAATCGCGCGATTCGTCGGGCGGGCGGTGGTGGACGGTCGGCGTCTCCGACAACATAATCGATGCCTCCTTCCAGGCGCTCATGGATTCCATAGTTTACAAGCTGATGAAGAACCGCGAGATGGCCGGCCTCGTGGCGGCGGAGTAGCAGCGCTTGCGGCTGATCCATCAGCGGGGAGTGGTTGATCCATCGGAAATTTGCGATGGTCATCACGGGCCGGCCGGACCATATCGAAGGCCATGAGCGCCGAGCCCGCCCGCCAATCTACGGATCAGCCTTCCTCTGTCGCGCCGGCCGATGCCGACGGGACGGCCATGCGCGGATTCTTGTTCGCGTTCTCGGCATACGCGCTTTGGGGCATCCTGCCGCTTTATCTCAAGATGCTGGATCACATCCCCGCCGTGGAGGTGGTCGCGCACCGCATACTCTGGTCGGTGCCGATCGCCGGCGCGGTACTGGTCGCGCTGGGCCGTACGGCGGATGTACGCGCTGCGCTGAAATCCCCGCGCACGCTGGCGCTCGCCGCGCTGACCGCTTCGCTGATCACCTTCAATTGGGGCATCTATGTCTGGGCTATAGCGGTCGGCCGCACTGTGGAAACGGCGCTTGGATATTACATCAACCCGCTGATGACGATCGCCATGGGCGCGATGTTCCTCGGCGAAAAGCTGACCCGCCTGCAAATGGTGGCCGTCGGCCTAGCAATGCTGGCGGTCTGGGTGCTGAGCACCGAAGCGGGCGGAATTCCGTGGGTATCACTGGCGCTGGCCTTGTCGTTCGCCATTTATGGCTTCCTGCGCAAGACGTTGCCGATCGGTCCGAGCCAGGGTTTCTTCCTGGAGGTGCTTATACTCAGCGTTCCGGCGCTGTTTTACGTGATCTGGCTTGGCGTCAGGGGCGAGGGGCATTTCGTCGTATCCGACCCCGACAACATCATGCTCCTGCTGGCCTGCGGGCCAGCGACCGCTGCCCCGCTCATGCTCTATGGTTTCGGAGCGAAGATGCTGCGCTTCTCGACCATCGGCATCATGCAGTACATGGCGCCAACCATGGTGTTCCTGATTGCCGTCTTCGTTTTCCAGGAGCCGTTCAGCCTGCGGAAAATGATCGCCTTCGCTTTGATCTGGGTGGCACTCGCCATCTATACATGGTCGATATTTTTACGCCGTTCGCCCATTAGAAAAGATCCCGATCTCCCCACGTAGGACCGGCGGAGCCTTGAAGGCCCCGCCGTGAATGCGCAGGCCTACCAGGTCTGACGGCCATACCAGTCATCGATGTCGCGACGGACCCGGTCCTTCTCGATCCCATAGCGCTCCTGAATCTTGCCTTCGAGTTGGTCTCGCTTGCCGGCGATCCGGTCGAGGTCGTCGTCAGTGAGCTTGCCCCACTGTTCCTTCACCTTGCCCTTGAGCTGTTTCCAGTTCCCTTCGACACGGTTCCAATCCATTATGTTCTCCTGTTCGTTTAGACGGAAAACGCCACCATCGTGCGGGGCGTTCCGCGAGGCACCAAGTGGTGACTGTGGAGAAAATGAAGTGCGGCGCCAAAGGTTCCGGGGGAGGGGACCGGTGCCGTGTCTAGGGCATTTCCGGCGAAAACAGAATCGCCTTCAATGCTCTGTCTCCTTGGTTTTACGCAATTCCGGACGCAAAACCGCTTCGCGCTTTTGCTGGAATTGCTTAGTCCGCCTCGGCGCGGCTAAGCCGGATGATCCCGCCGTCCTGCTCGTCGGTGAGCAACCATATCGCGCCGTCTGGCGCGACGTTGATGTCGCGGATTCGTCCGAATGCGCCCTCGAACATGCGTTCCTCGCCGAGGATATTGCCGTTCTCGTCGCGGTCGAGCCTCGAGACGAGGGCGAATTTCAGCGAACCGGCGATGAGGTCGCCCTTCCATTCCGGAAACATCTCGCCCTGATAGCTGGCAAGGCCCGATGGCGCGATCGATGGGTCCCAGTAGAACAGCGGCTGTTCATAGCCCGGCGCTTCCTTGCCGATACCGATCTTGCCGCCGGAATAGGTCACACCATAGCTGATGACCGGCCAGCCATAGTTCTTCCCGGCCTGAGGATGGTTCACCTCGTCGCCACCTTTGTCTCCATGCTCGACAGTGACCAGCCCGCCCATGACCGGATCCCATGTCATACCCTGAGGGTTGCGGTGACCCTTGGACCAGATTTCCGGTAGATGGCGCGATCCGTCGGGGGACGGATTGTCGGAGGGAACCGTGCCGTCCGCGTTGATCCGGATGATCGCGCCGGCATGATCGTCCATGTCCTGCGCGCGGTCGGGTTCGCCGCGATCGCCGGTGCTTATGAACAGGGTTCCGTCCGGCGCGAAGACAAGCCGGGACCCGAAATGGCGGGTGACGCCGGTCTTCCTGGCCATGGAGAAGATCGTTTCGACATTTTGCAGGCGCGCGGCCTCGCCCTCGCGCGAGAGCCGGGCGCGGGCGACGGCGGTACCGGTCCCGCCCTGGCCGGGTTCAGAAAAGCTGAAATAGATGAGGCCGGTGGTTTCGAAATCAGGCGCGACCGCGACATCGAGCAGCCCGCCCTGTCCTGCCGCAGCGACCTTCGGGACGCCGGCCAGCGGTTCGGAAAGCGTGCCGTCGCGCAGGAGGATGCGGATCCGGCCCGGCCGCTCCGTCACGATCGCCTCGCCGTTAGGCAGGAAATCCAGCCCCCAGGGATGCTGGAGGCCGTCCGCAAGCCTTTCGGCGGCGATCTGCACGGATTTCGTCTGGAAAAGCTCGCCTTGCGCCAGGGCATGGGAGGCCAAGGCTATTGTTGTAAACGATAAGGTGGCGAAAAATGCGCTTATACTGCTGTTCATGAGCCGCACTTAAGTCCTTGCCTCTGTGCGGCAAGCGGCTTGCGGAAGAAAACATGAGAAATCGTTTCACGATCGGGTGAGATGGCGTCCGGCGGGACGCCCCGCACAGGTTACGTCACCGCTTTTTCGCGTGAATATCCCTACGGAATCGCTATATTCCAAACGGATGAGTTGAAGTGGCTCCGTCGGCCGATGCCGCCGGGCCGCTTTAGTTTTATGCCCGCTTGTACCCACAGGACGAACTCACCGGATGGCAGGCGGTGGAAAGGTCGGATGAAATGAACAAGGTTCCCATGACGGCAGGCGGTTTCGAGGCATTGAAGGAGGAGCTTCGCTGGCGTCAGCAGGAAGAGCGCCCCCGCATCATCGAGGCGATCTCCGAGGCGCGCTCGCATGGCGACCTTTCCGAAAACGCCGAATACCACGCGGCAAAGGAATCGCAGAGCCTCAACGAGGGGCGCGTCATGGAACTCGAGGACCTGATCGCGCGCGCCGAGGTGATCGACGTCTCCAAGCTTTCGGGCCACAAGGTGAAGTTCGGGGCGACCGTCGTGCTGGTCGACGAGGACACCGAGGAGGAAAAGACCTATCAGATCGTCGGCGACCAGGAGGCGGACGTGAAGTCGGGGCGCATCTCGATCTCTTCGCCCATAGCGCGCGCGCTGATCGGCAAGGAGGTTGGCGACGCCATCGAGGTCAACGCGCCTGGCGGAGCGCGGGGCTACGAAGTCGTCAAGGTCCAGTACCTGTAGGAAGATCAGCTTGAACGGTCGAGGGCACGCAACCTCTGTTCAGGATCGGACCGGCCAACGGACAAGCGAGCCCCAGGCAGTGGAAATGGCCCGCATAGAGGTCGTGGCGCCGAACCTGAAGATCAGGCTTTCCGGCGTCACCAGCACGATCATCCAGCTCGTCCCCGTGCAGGCGCGGACGCTCGGCATAGCCACGCTGGGTCCGGGGCTGCCCGACAGCCTTCCCAGGATGAAATGGTGGCAGTTGCCTGCCTTGCTGGTGCGGCCCGCATCGGGAAGGAAGCGTATCTGGCACGCGCGCCGCAACACGGAGATGGTTGCCGGCCTCGTGTTCAAATGGCTGCTTGGAAGCCCGCTGCGCCTTCTGTTCACCTCGGCCGCGCAGCGGGCTCACCGGCCCTTCACCAAATGGCTCATCCGGCGCATGGATGCGGTCATCGCGACCAGTGCGCTCTCAGGTTCCTACCTGGAGGTACCGCATACGGTGGTGATGCACGGGGTCGACCTCGACGTGTTCCATCCGCCACGAACGGGCGATGATGATTTCCTCGCGTCCGGCCTGCCCGGACGCTTCGCCATCGGCTGTTTCGGGCGGATAAGGGAGCAGAAGGGCACCGATCTGTTCGTCGACGCGATGATCGAGCTCCTGCCGCGCCATCCCGACTGGACGGCCGTCGTGACGGGACGGGTGACACCGGAAAACCGTGCCTTCGCCGACGTGTTGAAGGACAGGGTGGAGAAGGCCGGGCTGTCGGACCGGATCGTGTTCCTGGGCGAGGTGCCTGACGTCAAGGTCTGGTTCCGCCGGATGTCGCTCTACGTCGCCCCGTCCCGCAATGAAGGCTTCGGCCTGACCCCGCTGGAGGCCATGGCGTCGCGCACCGCGGTCGTTGCGAGCGATGCGGGAGCCTACGCCGAAATGATCGTGCGCGGTGAAACAGGAGAGGTGGTGCCGGCGGGCGACGGCCGCGCTTTGACCGACGCCATCCGGCCGTATCTCGCCGATCCGGCGCTCGCCATGGCCCATGGCGAGAAGGCGCTGGCGCATGTTCAGGCCCGTTTCCCGCTGTCGCGCGAGGCCGCCGGGATAGCCGAGGTCTATCGCCAGCTCTGGGCCGGCCGATGAGCGAGCACCGCGTCATAGACACGCTTGTGGTCGTCAAGAGCAATCATTACGGCTTGAGCCAGGACGCAACCCTGCTTGCGTCGGCCCTGCGCGCGGCGGGCGTCGAGGTGGCCATCGCGGGGATTTCCGACCGGCCTCTCATGGAGCGCATCCGTGGCGTGCGGCGCGCGCGCCGCATCATCCATGTGGAAAGGGTGTTTCCCCAGTGGCTGAGCGCTGCCGACGTGAACGTTCTCGTGCCGAACCAGGAGCGCTTTCCCAGGCGCCATGTCGGCAGGTTGCGCGGCGTCGACCTGGTGCTGGCCAAGACTAGGGAAGCCTGCCGGGCGTTTGACGGCTACGGCGTCAAAGTCGAGTATCTCGGCTTCACCTCCGATGACCGTTTCGATCCGTCGGTCAGGAAGGACTGGACGCGGTTCCTGCATCTCGCGGGCGGCAGCACACTCAAGGGCACCGAAGACGTTCTGGCCTTGTGGAGTCGGCATCCGGAATGGCCGGAACTGGTGCTGGTGCAGAAACAGGAAAACGCGCCTTCCAGCGTGCCCCGCAATGTCCGGCTCATAACCGGCTATGCCGAGGATGCGGCGCTGCGCAGGCTGCAGAACGCGTGCGGCATCCATCTTTGCCCATCCCGCTCGGAAGGGTGGGGCCACAATCTGGTGGAGGGACTTTCGTGCGGGGCGCTCGTTCTGACCACGGACGCACCGCCCATGAACGAGCATGTCGACGCGGATTGCGGCGTGCTGGTGCCCGCCAGCCGCGCGGAGCCGAGACACCTCGGCACGAACCATTTCGCGGATGTCGGCAAGCTCGAACAGGCGATAAAGGCCCTGATCGCGCAGGATGCCGGCGACAAGGAGCGCAAGGGTACGCTCGCGCGAGAGCGCTATCTCGACATCGACCGGCGCTTCCGCCAGCGCGTCGCGGATTTCCTGGCCGCGCCGAGTTGAAGATCCTCCATCTCACAAGCGCCAGAAGCTGGCGCGGCGGCGAGAACCAGCTTTCGCTCCTGGTCTCGAACCTGCCTGCGTCCATTCAGTCGATCATCGTCGCTCCGCGCGGCTCTGCACTTCTCGCCGCATTGCCGTCTTCGTTCGCCACGGCAGAGATGTCTTGCGGCGGGGCTTTCGACATGAAGTCCGTGCTGGGGGTTCACCGCCTCTGCGTGAAGGAAAACATCGATCTGATCCATGCACATACAAGCAAGGCGAACGAAGTGGCCCTGCTTGCCCGCGTCGGTACATCCATCCCGCTCGTCGTATCGCGCAAGGTCGCATTCCCTGTATCGGGAGGCTGGAAATATCGCCGGGCCGATCACATCATCGCCGTCTCCGCCGCTGCCGCGGCGGGGCTGTATGAGGCCGGGGTGGACCCGGACAAGGTTACCGTCATCCACGATGCCGTCGATACGCGAAAGCTGGAAGTGGCCCATCCTAAGCGGGAGGGCGCATCGGACGAAGACGTCATCGTCCTGTGCGCGGCGGCATTCACCCGGGAGAAGGACCATCAGCTTCTGCTCGACGCGTGGAGGATGGTCGAAAGGTCCGCACCGCGCGCACGGCTGTATCTGGCCGGCGATGGCGTGCTTCGGGACGACATCGCGGCGGGGATAGCTACGCGGGGCCTGTCGCGCGTTCGCATGCTCGGCTGGCGCGACGACATCATGGATATCCTCCAAGGGGCCGATATCGTCACGCTGTCATCGACGCAGGAAGGGCTGGCTTCGATACTGTGCGAAGCGCAGATGGCCGGAAAACCCGTTGCTGCCACGCGTGTAGGCGGCGTGCCCGAGGCGGTCATCGACGGTGTGACGGGCCTTCTTTCCCGCGTCTCGGAAGCGCCGGCTCTAGCCCGAAATCTCCTGACATTGATCAGCGACGATCCGTTGCGGGCCAAGCTGGGCGCGCAGGGGCGCCGTCACGCTAGGCAAAATTTCGATCCCATGCAAACCGCCCGCCGCCACGCAGATGTGTATTCGGCACTTGCAAAACCCGCCGCCTGATATCGCAGAAACAGGCCCGGCCTATTTCTGATGAAGCTCCATCCAGCGCTTCATGTATTTCCAGAAAACAGTCTGCGAGTGGATGGCGGCATTGAGAAAGCCTTCGCGTCCATCGAGAAAGCCGCGCCTCAATACGTAGGTGCTGAAGAACGCGAAGCCGCCGCGCAGAATTCCACTAGAAAAGGAGACTTTCCTTCCCCTCGCCGCAAGTTTCGCCGCTCCAAGCGACGAATAGGTCTGCATACGGCGCAGCGCATCGTCGAGATGGCGTATCGGATGATGCTCCATCGGCGCGTCCAGATGACCAACCGGGCCTGAGTGAACGACTTCCTCATGCACCACGTCGTCCGAGAAACGGGCTTTTTCGCGCCGGAACAGGCGCAGATGCCGATCCGGCCACCAGCCCGAATGACGCATCTCCCGGCCGCAGAAGGTTGACAGGAAGGGCATGTCATAGGCATCCGGGCCATCCTGCGAGATGGCGTGGAGGATAGCCTCGCGCAGCGCCGGGGTCACTCGTTCGTCGGCATCCACCGACAGCACCCATTCGCCCGTGGCCTGCTCTCGTGCGAACTCTTTCTGTGGCCCGAACCCGTCCCAGTCATGGTGGAAAAATTTGATTTTGGAGCCGTTCGACCTATAGGCTGCGATGACTTCAAGGGTGGAATCGGTCGAGCCGGAATCGACAATGATGATCTCTTCGCAAAAACCGAGACTTTCTATGCACGGCCCGAGAACCGTCTGCTCGTTCTTGCAGATGATGAGGGCGGAAATGGATCGATCGTGCATATGCCTTGAGGGTTCCGGTGTCGGCGAGAAGTCCGGCATGTCCAGCGTAAACTTGACCGTTCGAAAATTAGCCATGCCGGACAAGCGCCAGCACTACAACACATCCGACAGGCTCTCCAGATGCATCGCTTTCGGCCCGGCCGCCTGAACGCGATGAAAACCTATTTCATAAATCTCGACCGCTCGCCGGACAGGCTGGCGTGGTTCCGCCGACAGGGCGAAGCGCTTGGCCTCGACCTTGTGCGGGTTTCGGCTGTCGATGCGCGCGACCTCGGCGCGGATGAGATTGCGCGGCTTAGGGCGCGCTCGTCGGGCAACAGCGAGTTGTCGCCGGGCGAAATCGCCTGTCTCCTCAGCCACCGCAAGGTCTGGCAGATGTTGGTCGAAGGCACCGACGAATGGGCTTTCATCGCCGAGGACGACATCCATTTCGCTCCGGACACCGCAAGCTTTCTGACATCATCCGATTGGATTCCGGCAGGCGCGGAGATCATCAAGGTCGAAACCAATTTGCGCCTGCAAGAATTGTCGAGGAAGGTATGGGGAGTCCCCTTCGATCACGAACTGAGGCGATTGCATTCCGAGCATTTTTGCGCCGGCGGGTATATCCTTTCGCGCAGCGGCGCTGGCCGATTGATCCGCTTCACGGAACATAGGTGTGAGCCTGTGGATGTAATTCTATTTTCGCCTCTCTTAGGCATATTGAGTATCACGCCTATCCTTCAGCTTACACCCGCCATTTGCCTACAGAATATGTATGTCGAAGACACGCAGACGGAAATTTTGGAAAGCGATTTGCAAGCTGGACGTGAGGTTGAACGACGGGAGAGAAAGCGTCGCAAAACTACCGCCGCAAAACTTCGCCGCGAGGCGCGGCGGATCGCTTTGCAGGCTGCCGAGCCGTTCCGCCGCCTGTTCCTGGTTGCGACCGGCCGCTCTGTGTTTCGCAAGGTGCCGTTCGGCGGCGGCAAGCGCTCCTGAGAGGTCAGCCCTCGGCGTCGCGAAGGATGATCTGCGCGGCGTTCGGCTCATACTCCACATGTTTCAACGCAGCCTGCCGGTTTGCCGGCATGAAGATCATGTATCGGTCGTAATCGGCTTCCGTGAGGTGCGATACGGTGAGCCGCAACTCGTCCTCCGTCTCGCAGACGATCATGCCGCGCGTGTCGAAATATGTCGCGATATCGGGCGCGCCCCAGTAGATCGGCACCGTGTCGCAGAAGAAGGAGTCCAGCAGCTTTTCGGTGAAGTAGCCCGGCTCGCGCGAATTCTCGATCACCAGCGAGAAGCGGTATGGCGCGAGCCCTTCGGACTTGTCGTCGAGCAATTTATAGGCGCGGCCGAGCAGGTCGACATCCTGTCCGCTCTGCCTGATCCAGTCGGCCAATCTATGCCGGAGCTTGTGCCCTTCGAGCTTTCGTTCATTTGACGCGATGAGGGACATGCGCCTTGTCTTGTGGTTGCCATAGCTGCCGTGCGGATCGACCCAGGTCGTGCCGTAGGGCAGGTGGCGTCCATTGGGCAGCTTGCGCAAAAGGCGCGGATCGTGCGTGAGGATGCGAAAGAAACGCCACCAGATGAAGGGAAGCGTCCGGTAGAATTGGGTATGGCCGCCGCGCGGTTCGGAAAGCAGGATTGAAATCCTGCAGCGTATTTTCCAGTGCGGCCGGTAGAGTATCTGTGACGAGGGATAGGAAAGCAGGTGATCGTTGCGACCGAGATCCGCGACGGTCTCGCCCGGTTCGACGCTGCCGTGCAGGACGTGCAGCCGGGTCAGCGGCACTGACGGAAGCCACGCCGTACGCCGCATCTCGTGGGGCACGCAGACAATTCTCATTGGCCGATTGCCACCGGTCCCTCATCCTTGACCTGTCGGATGGTCAGGGCCGTGCGAACCGTATCGACATTGGGAGCTGAGGTAAGCTCCTCGATGACGAAGCTCTGGAAGGTGGCGAGGTCGCTGGCCACGCAATGCAGCATGAAATCGGATTCGCCCGAGACCATCCAGGCGGCGCGCACGATAGGCCAGTTGCGCGTCAGGTCCGCGAACGCCTTGAGTTCGGCGTCCGACTGGTGATGCAGGCCGATCAGGCAGAACGCCACCACGTCGAGGCCCAGCGCCGATGCGTTGAGAAGCGCGCGGTAGCCCCGGATGATGCCTTCCTCCTCCAGTCGCCGCACGCGTCGCAGGCACGGAGGGGCCGATATCCCGACTCGGCTCGACAGCTCCACATTCGTGATGCGGCCGTCGTCCTGCAATTCGCGCAGGATTTTCCAGTCGATGGCGTCGATTTCAGCCTTGAGCCGCATGACCTCGTTTTCCGCGCAAGAATCTGTCGCGAGCTTTTAACTAGACTACTTTGCGCGGCGGTACACTATTTTGTCGCATTGGCGGCCAATAGGGCGGCGCACAGGCGGCCCGCGGCCGGATTCCGGGGACAGTGCGCGTCGCTGCTTGCTGGAGCCTTCGGCACCACCTAGATTGGGAAGGAGTCCGCGGCATCGAGCGCGGTTATCGGTTCCACATCTGTCGAAAGCCCTCTCATGACCGTGAAACACGCGCCGGTTCTCATTGTTGGTTCAGGCCCCGCCGGCTACACGGCCGCGATCTATGCCGCGCGCGCCATGCTGAAGCCGGTGCTCGTCTCGGGCCTGCAGCAGGGCGGCCAGTTGATGATCACCACCGACGTGGAGAACTATCCGGGCTTTGCCGAGCCGATCCAGGGGCCGTGGCTCATGGAGCAGATGATGAAGCAGGCCGAGCATGTCGGCACCGAGATCGTCAACGACCTGATCACCGAGGTGAATCTCGACATCCGTCCCTTCACGGCAAGGGGCGACTCGGGAACACTCTATACCTGCGATGCGCTGATCGTCGCCACCGGCGCGCAGGCGAAGTGGCTGGGCATTCCCAGTGAGCGCATCTATCAGGGCTTTGGCGTGTCCGCCTGCGCAACCTGCGACGGCTTCTTCTACCGCAACAAGGACGTTGCCGTCATCGGCGGCGGCAATTCGGCCGTCGAGGAAGCGCTTTATCTGTCCAATATCGCAAGGACGGTTACGGTCATCCACCGCCGCGACGAGTTCCGTGCCGAGCGCATCCTGCGCGAACGACTGTTCCTGAAGGAGAACGTCAAGGTCATCTGGGACACCGCCGTCGACGAGATTACCGGCACGCCCGGAAAGCCCCCGTTGCCGCCTTCAGCGAACGGTCTCGTGCTGCGCAACACGCGCACAGGCGCGATTTCGCAGCTGCCGGTCGATGGTGTGTTCGTCGCCATCGGCCATGCACCGGCTGTGGAGCTTTTTGTCGGAAAGTTGAAGCAGAAGCCCAACGGCTATCTGTGGACGGAACCGGGTTCGACACGTACGGATGTGCCCGGCGTGTTCGCTGCGGGCGACGTGACCGACGATGTCTACAGGCAGGCGGTGACCGCGGCCGGACTGGGCTGCATGGCGGCGCTGGAAGCGGAAAAATTCCTTGCCGGAATGGAAGTGCATCGGGAAGCCGCCGAATAGACAACACAGACCGGCGCGGAAGCCGGCTGACGAGGGGAAGCTATGAGTCTGGACTGGGACAAGCTACGCGTGTTTCACGCCGCGGCGGAAGCGGGATCGTTCACGCACGCCGCCGAGACGCTGCGCCTGTCCCAATCGGCGATTTCGCGTCAGGTAAGTGCGCTCGAGCATGATGTCGGCGTGCCGCTTTTCCACCGCCATGCCCGTGGCCTCGTCCTGACCGAGCAGGGCGAGATGCTGTTTCGCACCACGCATGACGTGCTGATGAAGCTCGAATCGGTGAAAAGTCGACTGACCGAGACCAAGGACCGCCCCTCCGGCGTCCTCAGGGTCACGACCACGGTCGGCCTCGGCGCCGGCTGGCTGACCCAGCGCCTTCACGAGTTCACCGAACTCTATCCCGAGATCAGCCTGCAGCTGATCCTTGCGAACGAGGAGCTCGACCTGACCATGCGGCAGGCCGATTGCGCGCTCCGGCTGCGGCAGCCCCAGCAACCGGACCTGATCCAGCGACGCCTGTTCACGGTGCATTTCCACCTCTACGCCTCGCCGTCCTACCTGCTGAAATACGGCAAGCCCGCTTCCATCGATGCGCTCAAGGATCATCGGATCGTCACCTTCGGCGTGCCGGTACCGGCGCATCTCAGCGAACTGAACTGGCTGGAGACGGTGGGCGATTTCGAAGGCGGCAAGCGTGTGCCGACGCTGCAGATCAACGACCTCCTGTCGATCCGGCGGGCCGTGCAGACAGGCGCGGGCATCGCCATGCTGCCCGACTATCTGATCGAGAAGGATTCAGGGCTGGTCCAGTTGCTTCCCGAGACCGAGGTGCCGTCCTTCGACACCTATTTCGCCTATCCGGAAGCGATGAAAGATCAGGCAAAGCTGCATGCCTTCCGTGACTTCGTGATCTCGAAAGCGCGTGGCTGGTCCTATTAGACCTGCTGACTGGCCCAGAGATAAGAGCTTTTTGCATGGGTGGATTGCATCATTCGTGCTTGTTTTATGAGCATCAGGGGCCCATATAAAGATCATCTCTCGGGCGCGTTCTCCTCCCATTAGCGCCCTTGAGTGTTCCCCTCTGGAGGTTCAGCCTTAACAGGCACTCCAACAAACTTGGCCGGATCTTCTTGGATCCGGCTTTTTTGTTGCCTGAATTCTGGTTATTGCCGGGATTTACGCCTCCACGCTCACATGTAGAGCGTGCTCTGGTCCATGCCGCTGTAGAGGTTGGCCACTTCGTCGGCATATCCGTTGAACAGCCGAGTCGGCACCAGATCGCCTGTTCCCAGGACGCGCTCCTGCGCCTGACTCCAGCGCGGATGCGGCACCTCAGGGTTCACATTGGCCCAGAACCCGTACTCGCTCGGCTGCAGCGCTTCCCAAAGCCCGACCGGCCGTTCCTCCACGAAGGAAATCCTGCGAATCGACTTGATCGACTTGAAGCCGTATTTCCACGGCAGGTGCAGCCGCAGCGGCGCGCCGTGCTGCTTTGCGACCGGCTTGTCGTAGGCGCCCGTGACGATGAAGGCGAGATCGTTGCCCGCTTCCTCGACCGTCACCCCTTCGACATACGGCCAGGGATAGAGGAAGTCGTACTGGCCATCTGCCATTTCGGGATCGAGGAAGGTCTCGAACCGCAGATATTTCGCCGATGCCGCGGGCCTTGCCAGCGCGACCAGCGATTTCAGCGGAAAGCCCGCCCACGGCACCGTCATCGACCACGCCTCGACGCAGCGATGGCGGTAAAGGCGCGTTTCCAGCGGTATCTTGCGAACGAGATCGTCGAAGGCGATCGTGAAGGGCTTCTCGACGAGCCCGTCTATGGCGATTTCCCACGGGCGGATGACGAGGTTCTGCGCGTTGGCGGCGACATCCTTGGACGTGCCGAACTCGTAGAAATTGTTGTAGTGCGCGTTGATATCCTCAGGCGTGACCGGACCGTCGATCGTGTAGGCGTCGTTCTTCTTCGCCGGATAGAGGTCGCCGGTGGGGTCGGTGTCCTGCGCGACCGAAACCTCTGCAGAGAGGGCCAGAAACGCGGCGCTCAAGCCTCCAAGCCCGAGTCCCTTGAGCACCCGGCGGCGATCCAGATAGATGCTCTCAGGTGTCGCTAGGTTTTCGGCGATGGCCCATGACGGGCGGCGATGGATGGCGACCATGTGAAGTCCTCCGGGACTTTGCCGGACGCATGTTGCGCCGGGCGCCCGCGAAATCAACATCCGGGACATCACGTTTGTGTGGCGGAAACAGATGCGGCCGACCGGAGTCCAGCCGCATCTTTCCGGTGCAAGGTCAGGCGGCCTTTCCCGCGGCGTTCTGGTTCATCACCTGATCCGCAAGCCTGCCCGTCAGTTCGGCCATGTGGTCGAACGTCGCCGTGTAGCTGGCCACGCCGGCCGTCGCCGAGCGAAGCTCTATGATGAGGTCGCCGATCTCGGATTGCGGCATCGTTGCCTCGACCACGTCCCAGCCCTGCCAGCTGGGTCGGGCATCAAAGCCGAGTATCTGGCCCCGGCGCTGAGGGACTAGCGCGGTGATGCGGGCGGTGGCCTCAGAAGGCGTGACGATCTCGACCTTCATGATCGGTTCGAGCAGGACGGGCGAGCACTGCGCGAGCCCCTCCTTCATGGCGATGCGCGCCGCCATCTGGAACGCCATGTCGGAGGAATCGACCGTGTGATACGAGCCATCCGACAGGTTGACCGCGAGGTCGACCATCGGGAAGCCGAGTGGCCCGGCCTTGAGGGAATCGCGCACGCCGGCCTCCACCGACTGGATATATTGCTTCGGCACGACGCCGCCGGTGATGGTGTCGGTGAACTCGAAGCCCGAGCCGCGCGGCAGCGGCTTGATGTCGATGACAACATCGCCGAACTGCCCGTGCCCGCCAGACTGCTTCTTGTGTCGCCCGCGCTGGGTGACGCCCTTGCGGATGGTTTCGCGATAGGGGATGGCCGGCTGGCGCACGTCGATCAATATCTGGTTCTTGCCCTCGAGCCGTTCGACCGTGACGCGAAGATGCATCTCGCCATGGCCCGAAAGCACCGTTTCGCCGGTGTTCTGGTTCTGGTGTACCGTCAGCGACGGGTCTTCCTCGGCCAGCCGCTGGATGGCCGCCGACATCCGCACGTCGTCCTTGCGCTCGCGCGGCCTGAGCGAGAAGGCATAGACGGGTTGCGGCGGCTCGAGCGTCACCAACTGCTTCATGCCGCTGCGGGCCGATGTCAGCGTGTGGCCGGTCCGCACGCCGTCCAGCTTGCCGAGCGCGACGGTGTCGCCTAGGCCGGCGGAGGCGAGCTTGGACTGGTCCTTGCCGAGCATGCGATAGATGCCGGATACCTTGGCGCTGCCGTCCTGCGCGAACCAGAGTTCCGCTCCGTCGCTGACCGTGCCGGCAAGCACGCGAGAAACCGACAGCTTACCGCCATGCGTGGTGTGGATCGTCTTCATCACCTGGACGACCGCCGCGTTTCCTTCAGGCACGCCGAGACGGCTCGCGGTGGTGGCGACATCCGGCGCGTCGTGCCGGATCGCTTTCAACAACCGCAGCACGCCGTTGCCCTTTTCGGCGGTGCCGATCAGGACGGGCGTCACAGAGCCCTCGCGCAGGTCCGCAGCTAGGTCGTCGAACACCTCGTCGCGCGGCGGCTCCTTTTCCTCCAGCAACTGCTCCATCAGCAGGTCGTCATGGTCGGCGAGCGTCTCCAGCATGGAGAAGCGCGCCTCGATCTCGCGGGCCTTCTCGTCGTCCGGAATCCGGGCGATCTCGCTTTCGGCATGCTCGCGCCAGATGTAGGCGCGCTCCAGCGCGAGGTCGATCGACCCGATGACCGCGCCGTCCTTGCGCAGCGGGATCTGCCGCAGGAGAAGCGGGGTGGCGCTCGCCGGCTGCAGAAGCTTCAGCACATCGCGCACGCCGCCGGCAGTCTTGTCGATCTTGTTGAGGAACAGCATGCGCGGCACGCCGAGATCGTCCAGCTTGCGCAGGATGAGCTGGAGCGCGGGTATTTTCTTCTCGTCGGCTTCCGCCACGACGACCGCGATGTCGGACGCCGCCAACACTGCGTCCGCCTCGAAGGCGAACTCGACGGAACCGGGGCAGTCGATGAAGGTGAGGCTTTCGCCCATGAAGTCGACCGTGGCGACCGACGCCTCGACGCTCATCGCATGGGCCTTCGCTTCGGGGGAGTGGTCTGAGACGGTGTTGCCGGACGAAACCGGATTCTGGCGGGGAATGGCGCCCGTTCGGGCGAGGATTGCTTCAAGAAGTGTGGTTTTTCCGCTTGCGAAGGGACCGACGATGGCGATGCATTTCGGTCCCGTGCGTCTTCCTCCGGCGCGATTTCCCATGATGCTGACCTCCACTCTGGCGTTTCCCAGTGAGCGGCGGCCGGCCATCGGCCGTCGCAGACGTTTCCAGTAGAGCGGCGGCCGGCCTTCGGCCGTCGCGGGGCGTGGACTTGCGCCACTGCCTGATGCATCGTTCCACGGGTCAGGGAGCAGGGCAAGGAAAATAGGTGACGACGCCGGGTGTTTGGCGGACAACGGGCGATCAATCCGGAGAAAACGCCATGAAGATCATTCCCGTCGGCAGCGTTCCAACCGTGTTCCTGCCGGACAGCTACTTCACGGGACGGGTCACCCTGAACCCGATCATCGAGGCGGACGCGCCGGCACGGCTGCGCGCGGGGTCTGTCACCTTCGAGCCCGGAGCGCGGACGCATTGGCATACGCATCCGCTCGGCCAGACGATCCATGTGACGGCGGGCGCGGGGCTGGCGCAGGTCTGGAACGGGCCGGTTCAGAAGATCAGGGCCGGCGATACGGTCTAGTTCGAGCCGGGCGAAAAGCACTGGCACGGCGCCGCGCCGCATACGGCCATGACGCATATCGCCATGCAGGAGGCGCTCGACGGCTCGGCCGTCGAATGGCTGGAGCCGGTCACCGACGCGCAATATCCAGGTGGGCAGGATTAGGGAAAATAGGGGCGGCCGGTCGCCGCCCCTGAAGTATCAGCTCAGCGAACCCGCGAAGCGCTGGATGCGCGTGCAGGCTTCCTCCAGCAGCTTCTCCGACGTCGCGTACGAGATGCGGAAGTTCGGCCCGAGGCCGAACGCCGATCCCTGCACGACGGCGACGCCCTCGGCCTCCAGAAGCTCGGAGGTGAAGATGACGTCGTCGGTGATGACCGTGCCGCCCTGCGTCTTCCTGCCGATCAGCCCTTCGCAGGACGGATAGACGTAGAACGCGCCCTCCGGCGACGGGCAGGAGATGCCACGCGCCTGGTTCAGCATCGACACGACGAGGTCGCGGCGCGCCTGGAAGATTGCCTTGTTCTTCGCGATGAAGTCCTGCGGGCCGTTCAGCGCTTCGACTGACGCCCACTGCGCGATGGTGCAGGCGCCCGACGTCTGCTGGCCCTGGATCATGTCCATGGCCTTGATGAGCTGGACGGGGCCGGCCGCGTAGCCGATGCGCCAGCCGGTCATGGCGTAGGCCTTGGAGACGCCGTTCATGGTCAGCGTGCGCTCGTACAGGGCAGGCTCAACCTCGGCGATCGTCTTGAATACGAAGTCGCCAGAGGTCAGGTGCTCGTACATGTCGTCGGTCAGCACCCAGACATGCGGATGCTTCAGCAGAACATCGGCGACCGCGCGCAGCTCGGCCTCGGTGTAGGCCGCGCCCGACGGATTGGACGGCGAGTTCATGACCAGCCACTTGGTCTTCGGCGTGATGGCCTTTTCCAGAGCGTCGGCCGTCAGCTTGAAGCCATTGGCGATCGAGGTATCGGCGAAGGTCGGCGTGCCGCCGCACAGCGCCACCATTTCGGGGTAGCTGACCCAGTAGGGGCGGGGGATGACGACCTCGTCTCCGGGGTTCAGCGTCGCCATGAAGGCGTTGAACAGGATCTGCTTTCCGCCCGTGGCGACGATGGTCTGCTCGGGCTTGTAGTCCAGATTGTTCTCGCGCTTGAACTTTGCCGCGATGGCCTCGCGCAGTGGGGCGATGCCCGACACGGGCGGATACTTCGTCTCGCCGCGGCGGATCGCCTCGATCGCGGCATTCTTGATGTTGTCGGGCGTATCGAAATCAGGCTCGCCCGCGCCCAGGCCGATGACGTCGCGTCCGGCGTTTTTCAGCTCGCGCGCTTTCTGCGTGACCGCGATGGTCGCGGAGGGCTTAACGCGGGAAAGGGCATCGGCAAGAAAGGCCATGACGGAACAGGGCTCCAGTTGAGGGAAGGCGGCCTTCGGACCGCGCGCCCTCTTTGTCTCATCCTAGGGTGAACCGCAAGGGTTTCACCGGTCGCGGACAGCCAAATTAAACCTCAAGGCCATATGTTAACGAGCGGTAAATCCTTGCTCGCCATAGTCCTGCCGACCTTTGGTGGAGCGAGCGTAGGAAGCGTGTCGGAGTTCAGCGGTTCTCAGCCTGCCCGTGAGGATGACGGTACCTGGACGGCGACATGGCCGCCGTTCACCCTGAGGAGCGCGTTCCAGCCCATCTTCCGGTTTGACGCGGGCAAGCTCGCCGTTACCGGCTTCGAATGCCTTTTGCGTCCGTTCCGAGACGGACAGGTCCAGTCGCCGGCGAGTTTTCTTGCGGGGCTGTCAGCGGCGGAACGTGTCCATGTCGAGGCGCTCTCGCGCTCGCTGCATCTGTCGAATGCCGCGGATTGCCTGCCCGCGGACACCACGATCTTCCTCAATTTCGATCCTTCCGTCTTCGCCGACCATGCGGCCGCCGCCGCGACCGTCGGCCATTTGCGTCGCACATCGTCGGAATTGGGGATCTATCCCAACAGGCTTGTCTGCGAGGTCACTGAAATCGAAGCGGTTTCCGAAGCCGCCCTTGCCGACTTCGTGTCCCAGCTGAAGCAAAGCGGGTTTCGGGTCGCAGTCGACGACTATGGCGCCGACGCTTCCGACATGCATCGCATAACCAGGTTACAGCCGGACATCGTCAAGTTCGATGGCGCCATGATGCAGCGTCTCATGGAGACGGCGGCCGGGTACGGACTGCTGAAGGCCATGGTGTCGACTTTCTCGGTAGAAGGAATCCTGACCGTCTTCGAAGGCGTCGAGAAGCACGAGCAGATCGAACTGGCCGAGCAATCCGGCGTCGCCATGGTCCAGGGCTTCGCGCTTGCACGGCCCGAACTCGCGCCGGGCCGTTTTTCGTTTTCGTGCGAGTCGGCACAGGTCGAAACGCGTCCCGGGCACGTCGAAACCGTAGGCTACGACGCGGGCGGACGGCGTCAGACCCACGTCTTTGGCAAGAGGGCAAGACCGTCATGAAGGAGAGGGCGGGGGAGGAACTGCGTCTCGAGGATTCGATCGTCGCCGATGAGATCGGCCTTCAGAGCGGAGGCTATGGCATTTACAGGCTGCGCAGCCTGTACCAGCCCATCTATGAGAGGCGGGGCCGCACGCTGCACATGGTGGCGGTCGAGGGTACCGTCACCCCCTTCGTTGCCGGAGAGGTCGTTCCTGCCTCCATGTTCGAAGGTGCAGTCACCGAGGATGACGGCGATTTCGTCGCGCGCATGGGCGTGGCGCTGGCGCTGCGCAATCACGCCAATATCGACGCCGAGGGGCTCGACCTGCTCGTCGCCATGAATTCGGGCGGCAGCGACACGGAAATGCTGGCCGACCGCGCCGGCTTCCTCGCCAAAGAGGTGTCCGATGCGGAGATCGAGCCCGATCGCGTATTCTGCGGGCTCTGCTCTTCCACGGTTCCGGATGCGCTTGATTTGTCGCTCATCGTGCGAGGGATGCGCGAGCATGGCCTGCGGTTGGCCGTGGACGATTTCGGGTCGGGGCACTGGACCGACGAGCTGCTGAATGCCGCGGAGGCCGATATCGTACGGATCGACGGCGACTGGTTCCGCAAGGTCTGCCGCGATCCCACAACCATCCGATTGTTCGATTCCGTGGTCGCAAGGCTGCGCGAGCGCCATTGCCGCGTGCTCGTGTCCGGCATTTCAAGCCAGACGCAGTTCGGCGTCGCCTTGCGGGCCGGCGCCCATCTGTTCCAGGGCGATCATCTGGCTCGACCGGCCCTCGCGGGCACGATCATGGACGAGGAACCGATTTCCATCGCCGAGAGACTAGGCTCCGCCCGTAACATCGTTCCGCTTTTCGGCTGAAGCATCACCTTTCTTGATGAAAGCTTGGAAAAATCTCATTGGCGCGGCGGAGCCTGTCGCGCGATCATCCCGGCACTTCGGATTTGCATGATCTTTTTCCAGAACCGCTCTCGCTTTTGGGGATCATGTCTTGGGAGGACGAGATGCTGACGCTTTACGGGATGATCGACAGCGGCAATTGCTACAAGCCGCGCCTGCTGCTTGCCATGCTGGGCAGGCCGTTCAGGCATGTCGGGGTTAGCTCGCATGACGGTGGCACGCGCTCCGCCGCGTTCATGGCAAAAAATCCCAACGCGATGGTGCCGGTGCTGGAGTTCGAGGACGGGCGGCTGCTCGCGGAGTCGAATGCGATGCTGCTGCACCTCGCCGAGGAAACCCCGTTCATTCCGCGGGACGCCTATGAGCGCGCACTGGCCTATCAGTGGCTTTTCTTCGAGCAGTACAGCCACGAACCCTATGTCGCGGTGCGCCGTGCGCTGCTCACTTTCCCGAGCCGCAAGAAGGATGCGACGCCCGAACGCCTGTCCCAGACACTGGAGCGCGGAAACAAGGCGCTTGGCGTCATGGAAAAGCGGCTGTCTCAATCGCCGTTCCTGGCCGGTGGCGCGTTGAGCGTGGCCGACATGGCGCTCTACGCCTATACGCATGTGGCGGGAGAAGGCGGCTTCGATCTTCTCGCCTATCCGGCGGTTGGCGATTGGCTGAAAAGGATAGAAAGCGCTCCCGGCTATGTGCCGATGGACTGGCTGCCTGAAGCCGCTTGACGACAACGATCCCGAAACGAAAAAGGCGGGGTAGAACCCCGCCTTCCGTTATCCAAGGTGACTGACCGGAGCATCCGGTCCGAGGCCGCAGCTATCTGCTGTTCGGCATTTCGGACTTTTTGCGGCTTCGCGCGCCACTGGCGCGGCCGTCAGTACATCCGTGACTTGCCGCGCTCTCCGGCGAACCGGGAGCGCGCGGTCGGGTCAGCCTGCCTTGGACAGAGATCCAGCAGCGGACTTGCCGGTACGGCGGTCCTGCTCGATCTCGAAATTGATCTTCTGGCCTTCCGCCAGGCTGGTCATGCCTGCGCGCTCGACCGCGGAGATATGGACGAAAACGTCCGGTCCGCCTGCGTCTGGCTGGATGAAGCCGTAGCCCTTGGTGGTGTTGAACCACTTTACGGTTCCGGTTGCCATTCTGCTATCCTCGTGATTTGCGACGTTGCTGTTTTGGCGCTCAAAAAATTACGCCGTTCGTATCGAGATTTTGGGAATAGACGTCAGCAAACGCGGGTAGCGCTGGCCGCTAGATCGATCGGCCCGAAATTTCAACACAGCGCATATAGGCAAGATCGTCAAAAAACGCAAGGGCTTGGACGCTCCGCTCAGGCAAGCTTCACACCGTTCATGCCCGCGATGGCGTCCGACAGCATCGGCACGAAGTCCTCCGCCTTGCCTGCGTTCGCGGTCAGCGCATAGGAGTTGCGCACCGCCGCGCCGAGCGGATTGGCGACGCCGGCCGCGTTCGCGAAGCTTGCGACATAAGTCATGTCCTTCAGCGCGTTCGAGATCGTAAAGAGGTGCGCGTTGGGATCACGCTCCAAAACCCAGGTAAAGAACGTCTGGTAGAAGGGGCAATCCATGCGCCCGCCGCGCATGACGCTGTCGAAAACCTGCGGTGTCAATCCGGCCTTGGCGCCAAGCGTAAGAGCCTCCGAATAAAGAGCGGCGTAACCGAGCGAGACGAAATTGTTGAGCAGCTTCATCGCATGCCCACTGCCGACCGGGCCTGTCCGCACGATGCGCCCGGCAAATTTCTCCAGGACGGGCCGCACGCGTTCGAAGACCGCATCGTCGCCGCCGGCCATGACGTCCAGCGTGCCGGCTTCCGCATCCTTGGGTGTTCTCGACAAAGGCGTGTCGATAAGAGTGATGCCCTGCGGTGCCAGCGCTGCGGCGATCCTGGTCGTCGAGGCGGGCTCGGACGTGGAGCAATCGCACACGATCAGTTCCCGGCCGGACGAGGCGAGCCCGCCGGGACCTGTCAGGATTGCCTCGACCTGCGGGCTGCCCGTCACGCAGAGCACGACAATGTCGCTTTCGGTGGCTAGATCGTGGAGCGTCAAGGCTTCCTTCGCGCCCCGACCCTTCAGGTCCTCCACCGGCTCGCGATTGCGGTGCGCGATGACGGTCAACGGGTGGCCCTTCTCAACGATGTTCTTTGCCATGCCGTGTCCCATCAGGCCGACACCTACGAACCCTACGCGCTCCAAGCTCATTGCATCCTCCACAATCTACCGGGACAGTAGGCGCTTATGTTCCGCTCGTCACCCTCTGGACAGCAGGCGCAGTCAGCCTAAATTCTGTGCCAAGGCCGCATGCCCTTTCGGACGGATGCGGTGCGATGGAGGTGACGATGATGAAAACACTGCTGCCTGCCGCAGGCCTTGTGTTCGGCCTCGTCTTCATGTCTTCGCAGGCCGAGGCGATATCGCGCTACAATTCCACCTCGATGAGCTGCGGCCGCATCCAGGCGACGGTTCGCAACGAGGGTGCGGTGATCCTGCGCTGGCAGGGCAGGAGCGGCGCTCTTCGCTACGGCCGTTTCGTCGTCGATGGACGGTTCTGCAGCGGCGGCGAGTGGGCCGAGATCACATATGTCCCTTCCGCCGATCGGAAATCCTGCCCGGTGCGCGAATGCAAATATGTCGACCCCTACGATGATGGCGTGATTTTCCGCTACGGCCGGCGTTGATCGAGAGGGCTCGAGAGATCGGCTAGAAGGCGAACGATTGCTGCGGCGGGACGGCCGGGGCAATCCGTGCACCCTCGAGCGCCAGCATCCTTTCCTTTGTCGCCGCTCCACCGGGGGCCGAAAATCCGCCGATCTTGCCGCCTGCCGCTAGGATGCGGTGACAGGGGATGATCAGCGGAACCGGGTTGGCGCCCAGCGCCTGACCCGTTTCGCGCGGCAGTCCGGCATGGCCGGCCCGTTTCGCCAGTTCGCCATAGGTGGTCGTTTCGCCATAGGCGAGACGCCGCGCCGCCGAATAGATCGCAAGGCGGAACGGCTCGATCCCGGACAGATCGACTGGCGCCGCCGAAAAATCTGTCTCCACTCCGCGCGCATAGGCGCGAATGTCGAGGGCCAGGGCCCTGACCCAGCCCGGCAGGCTTGTCTCCGGCGACGCTTCGCCCGTGAAACCGTGGCGCACCATGCGCCGCTCCACCGCCTCGCGCTCGCCCTGGAAAAGCGCGATCCTGGTCAGCCCGTTGACGTTCCAGCCAAGGCCGATGAAGCCCATCGCGGTATCGATAGTCGCATAGGCCGGCATGTCATTGTCCATATTCATACGGGACGCCCGAAACATAACAGGAACAAGGTAGCATCCAGCGCCTTCGCCCACCACCCGAAACATGCGTTATGAACGTTTCCCGCGGATTGCCCGGCCGAACATGCTGGTGTATGGACGGTTTGGGCGGGCCACCAGACAACTGAGCGTTTTCTTTTGCCGATAGCGAAAAACGGCCTTTTGATCGGACTTTTGCTGGGCGCCGGCATGCTTGCGGGGTGCTCCACCACAAAGCTTGATCCGGCGCTGGCCCCAGAGTTGGCGACATCACCGGCAATATCGCCCATGTCCAGCCTCGGCGAGGATGTGGCCATGGCCGACGCCTCCTCGTCCCGCGCAAGCGGCATAGTGCTCCCCGAGGAAGTGGCGGTATTGCCAAGCTCCTATGCGGGGCCGACGCACGGTGACGGCAGCTATCAGGTCGCCGCTCTGTCTACCGAACTCGCTTCCCTGCCTCCCGCCGACGCTTCGCAGGCCGACCGTATTCCTGCGGTGCTCACGCCCGAGAGCCCCGCGCGCGACGTCTTTCCCGAACCGCCCGAGGCACGCATCCCCGATGAGCCCGCAGGCGACATCGTCTGGGCTCCGCCCGAGACCCAGCGCGGCGACGTCGACCGCCTGATCGCGAAATACGCCTCCTATTACGAGGTTCCGGAGAAGCTTGTGCGTCGCGTGGTCAAGCGTGAGAGCAACTTCAACCCCGCGGCCCGCAACGGGCCGTATTGGGGTCTGATGCAGATCCTGCCGCAGACCGCCAAAGGCATGGGCTATCAGGGCGCCGCACAGGGGCTGCTCGACGCCGAGACCAACCTCAAATATGCGGTGAAGTATCTGCGGGGCGCCTATATCACCGCCGACGGCGACCACGATCAGGCGGTGCGCTTCTATGCGCGCGGTTACTACTACGACGCAAAGCGCCGTGGCCTTCTGGAAGAGATCGGCCTCGGCACGGATCGCAAGCGCAAGCGCCAGAACAGCGTGTAGCACCCTCAATATTCAGATATCGGGCGCGTTGCCGATCCGCTTCTTCAGGTCGATCGCCCAGGCGCGGCCCTCGTCGCCGCCCCACAGGAGCCATGCGACATAGCCGGCGGACGGGTTGTCGTCATTGCCGAAATTCCGAGCGCGCTTGTCGACCTCATGGCGGGCGAAGAACGATACCATCCGCTTGATTGTATTGGGCGACAGGGCCGTGCGGCTCTTCAGCTCACGTGCCCGCGCCCAGCCGATTTCCGTGCCGCCGCGTCCGAATTTCTCGCGCAGGATCAGGCCTTTCGCGGCGTTGCTCGCCACGGCCTCGGGGCAGCGGAAATCGATCTCGTCGCTCATGCATCGCTCCTCAAGACGGGCGTATAACAGGCTCCCGGCGGGCAGATAGTGCACTACATATGCGACAACGGATTGCCGGTACAGGGAAGGCACGCAGATGGCCGACGACAGCGCGGGCGCGAGCGGGCGAGAGGCGGCGGCGGCGACCGCCGCGCGAAAACCGGCAGCCCATGGCGTCATCGCGTCCGGGGAGGCGAGTTTCCGTCAGCAGCTCAGGATGATGTGGCGCGCTTTCCTCGGCTCGCCGCTGCGGGGCATGCTGTTTTCGGTCGGCTTCGGCATCCTCGCGCTGATCATCGCCACGGCTTTCGGGCAGGTGCTGCTCAACCGTTGGAACCAGCCTTTCTACGATGCCATCGAGCGGCGCAACGTGCCCGACTTCCTGCACCAGCTCACCGTGTTCGCATGGATCGCCGGCATACTGCTGGTGCTCAACGTGACGCAGGGCTGGCTGAACCGCTATCTCCACATCAAGCTGCGCGAGGGTCTGGTCACCGACCTGCTCGACCACTGGCTGCGGCCCGGACGCGCGCTGAAGCTGCAGCAATCGGGAGAGATCGGCGTCAACCCCGACCAGCGGCTGCACGAGGACGCCTGGCACCTCGCAGACCTCTCGGCCGACCTCGGCATCGGCCTGGCGCAGGCGAGCGTGCTGCTGATCAGCTTCATCGGCGTGCTGTGGACGATCTCGGAAGGCTTCGTCTTCCACTATGGCGGGCACAGCCTCGCCATTCCCGGCTACATGGTCTGGGCTGCCCTTGCCTATGCGGGCACGGCCTCGGGCCTGTCGTGGCTGCTCGCCCGCCCGCTGGTGCGCCTCAACGCCGATCACTATGCGCGCGAGGCTGAGCTGCGCGTGTCACTGGTCGACGCAAGCCGCCAGATCGAGGCGACCACGCAGGCCGGCCGCGAAGCCGGGACGAAGGAAGCGCTTAAGAAGAACCTCGCCGCTGCCCTTCTCGCCACGCGCCGCATCATGACCGCAGCCGTGCGCCTGCAATGGTTCACCGCCGGCTATGGCTGGGTGACGGTGGTCGCGCCCATCGTGATCGCCTCGCCCGTCTATTTCGCCGGCGACCTCACCTTCGGCGGCCTGATGATGGCCGCCGCCGCCTTCACGCAGGTGCATTCGTCGCTGCGCTGGTTCGTCGACAATATCGGCGCGATCGCCGACTGGCGCGCGACCCTGCTGCGGGTCGCCTCTTTCCGGTTGGCGCTGGTGCGGGCAGGCTGAACGAGGCGGAAGGCTTTTTCGCGCGGGACGCGACCGCCTACAGCAACCCGTCCAGAAGCGGCTCGCAATAAGGGCCGTTGCCGGGCGGGGCGTAGGCGAACCGGTTCATCGACCCCTCGGCGAAGAAGGCCGCGTGGATATCCCTGGGGTCGAGGCGCAGGAGATAGAAGACCATCGCCATGGAGAGCGCCATCGAGCGGCCGGATTCGGCGAGCCCGGTTTCCTCCTCCAGCGGATCGCCGGTGAGATCGGACGCCATGCGGTGCGCCGATGCCACCATGCGGGCGAGTGCCGCCTGGCACTGCGGGGTGAGCGGGATGTCTGACTTCTTGCTGCGGGCCATGCCGGTTTCCTTCCTGTTGGACAATGCGGGCTTGCGGACATGCAGGCCCGAGACATGCGGGATCGTTCCCGCGCCTGATTTTTCGGGCCGGGGTGTGGGAGGCGGCGCATGGCAACGGCGTCCGTTTTTTGGTTTTATGTGACGCGCTGCCATGCGCCGCCGGCGTCTTATCCCCGCTGTCCCGGCCCATGTCCCTCGCCCGATGGTCCGGACGGAACGCGAGCTCTCAGGCGCAGAAGGGACCGGAGCGCCCCGCGCGACCACGCGAAACCCTCTCCGGCGCCACACTTGCCTGGATGCCGGTCGTGCACATCCGTTCCCACAGGCAAGCTGCTGAGGGATTATGGGGGAGGGGTGGAGAGTGTGGATGGAATTGGGGCGCGGGATCAGTGGGAGGCGCTTAAGTCTATGAATATTATATAAGAAAATTTACGCTACGCCGAAAACCTATACCGGGTTTCATTGTTTCAACTTATCGGCGGCTCTGGAGCGGCAGGCTATTTGAGCAGGCGGTCGTACTCGGCATGGCTGCCGATCCAGGACCAGATGAGATCGTAGCCGTCGGATATCGCGAGTGCACGAAAATGCAGGCCGACCCGCGCTGACCAGTAGCGTCCCGCCTGCTTGAAATGCGGCGAAGGATGGGAGGGATTGGTTTTCAGGCGGTCGAAATTCCGGTCCGCCAGTTTGCGCACATGGCCAGGAAGGCTTTCATACGCCTGCCAGAAAGCGGGATCAGCAAAATGCCTCAAAGAGGCTTGGTCCGCCCGGCGCAATGGTTGGCTAGCGTCTTTTCAGCCAGTGCACCGGGCCGTCCAGAGAGCAAGTCTGCCTCGATTTGCGCGCCCCAGTTGGAGGCATCAAATTCTGCGAATCAACCGAAGCGAACCAGTTGATCCGGGATCAACACTTCGATGTCGTGTTCGACCTTTTCAAGCTTGTTCATGGCGACTGTTTATCATGTCTCAGTAGCGCAAAGCGGGGCGCCTGACTGAGAGTAGTCCCCAAGGGCTTGCTAGTTCGAAATTGCAGAAGTTGTTGTTGGCAACAAATTTCCAGATTTCCTAATCTGAGCTTTACTATTCTACAGAATTGCGCGGCGATTCGGGAGGCGGAAGAATGATCGCAGTTCAAGTGCTTGCCGGGCAGTGGATTGGTGATCTGAATGGGACACTGGTTGGCCAACTTTACGTCGAGTTTTGGCCTGTTGAAGCGACCATCGAGGTCAAGTTTGGTGCCAATATCCGCGGTGAGGCAATTGAACTTTACGGTAGGATTGCCGAGAGCCCGGGACGGCTAGGTTGCAAGCTCGCAATTGTACGGCGCGAAAAAAAACCGATTCTGCCAACCAGCGACATTACGGATATTCCTGAAGCTAAGCCTCCAGAAAAGTTCGAACCTTACGCCGAGCTCATTTTCGATACGGTCCAGCCTAATCGAATTGCCGGGCGTTGGGAGGCGGTCGATGGAAATAAAGGGGTATTCCAGTTGGGACCAGCCCCCACCGAGGTTTCTTCTCCGGTGGCGGTCGAGAGCCTCAACCCACTACAGATCGTGTCGAGACGTGAAGAAATTCCAAAACTAAGGTTGTCGAGAAATGACATCATTGATCTTGTTGATTCAATCAAACGTTCTCTTCTTTCCACAAACGATGTAGCAGTTGGGTTTATGGTTGATAATAATGAAATAGTGCAACTTTCGGCGGATTTTTTTAGGAGAAGAGATCTTCCAAAGGAATTAAATTTTCTACGGCTTACAATTAACGATCAGTCACCAGGAATTAAGAAAAGTATACAGGTAACCTTATCTGATAGGGACTCTCATATACTTGTGTCTGCATCCGATGAAGTTTGGGTGACTGGTGTAACACAAAATATTTATCGTCTCTGAAAAGAAGATATTCCCGTTACAGTTGGTGGTTTCAGAAGCATGGTCTTAATTTAAATGGGCTTCTTTTTCTTTTAATGATAGGATTAACTCCAGATCTTCAGATGGTCGCAAGATTTGTATTTATTTTTGTGGTCGTATTGGCGTTGGTCGCATTCCATCGATTGCATTCCACTGTGAGCAAAGTAAAAATTTTACCACGGGAAGACACATTGCCTCCATCCAAAGTCAGTGTCGGGGAGATTGTTACCGGGGCGATTGGTGGAGTTGGAACAATCTTGGCGATAGCGATGTTTGATTTTTTGTCGGGGGATGGCTTGTCAAAAGCTCTAGTATGGATGTCCCAGGTAGCGACTGCGCATTGACGTCAAACGCACCTCAAATAATATTCCGCAGCGACCTCATCTCCAAACAAGTAGCGGCCGCTGCTGCCGACAATTTAAGAATTCAGCGTCCTTGTTCAATTTATCCAGCGTGCGCAGGGCGTTCGCCCGCGGCAGTCCTCGAAGGCTAAGGCGAGTGTTATGCTGACCTAGTGCAAGGCTTCGTCCAGCGTATAGGCAGTGGCGATGACGTATGGCACATCCGGGAAAAATACATCAGCTGCGGTCGGCTGCCTTGCGGGTCTGGCCATAAAGTAACCCCTCATTTGATTTTCAGAATTTGGCTCGCGGACGCTTCGGCGAGACGCCGAAATCGCTTTCTCTTCCCGCCGCTTCGACAAGCTAGGATGAGGGGAGAGAAACACGCGGAAAGGTCGACGGACAGTGCCCCCTCTGGCCTGCCGGCATCCTCTCCCCGGGAGAGCTGGTCGCGAGGCCTCAGGAAAAATACTCCTGCAACGGCCTCACTTCCAAACTCCCCGCCTTGAGCGCTGCAATCGCTTCCGCGACCGAGGCGGCACCGGCCAGCGTCGTATAATACGGTACCTTCTGCATCAGCGTGGCGCGGCGCAGCGACTTTGAGTCCGAGAGGGCTTTCTGGCCGTCCGTGGTGTTGAAGACGATCTGGACCTGACGGTTGCGGATGGCGTCCTCGATGTGGGGGCGGCCTTCGAGCACCTTGTTGATCTTCTGGGCCTCGACGCCGTTTTCGGCGAGGAAGCGCTGCGTGCCGCCGGTGGCCAACACCTTGAAGCCGAGGCCGGCGAGGCGTTTGACGGAGGGCAGGATGCCCGCCTTGTCTTCGTCGCGCACCGACACGAACAGCGTGCCGGAGCGGGGCAGGTCGACGCCGGCACCGAGCTGCGCCTTGGCAAAGGCTAGGGCGAAATCCTTGTCGAGGCCCATGACCTCGCCGGTGGACTTCATTTCCGGCCCGAGCAGGATGTCGACACCGGGGAAGCGCGCGAAGGGGAAGACGGCTTCCTTGACGGCGATATGGCCGGGGTTCTTCGGGTCGGGCTTCGCGCCGTAATGGGCGAAGGCGTCGTCCAGGCGCTCGCCCGCCATGATGCGCGCCGCGATCTTGGCGATCGGGCTGCCGATGGTCTTGGCGACGAAGGGCACGGTGCGGGACGCGCGCGGGTTCACCTCCAGCACGTAGATCGTGCGGTCCTTGATGGCGTACTGAACGTTCATCAGGCCGCCGACATTGAGCGCACGAGCGAGCGCGGCCGTCTGGCGCTCAAGCTCTTCGACGAGATCGGCTGGCAGCGAGTGCACCGGCAGCGAACAGGCCGAGTCGCCCGAATGTATGCCGGCTTCCTCGATGTGCTCCATGATGCCCGAGACGTAGGTGTCGGTGCCGTCGCACAGGCAGTCGACATCGACCTCGATGGCGCCCGACAGATAGGTGTCGAACAGCAGCGGGTTCTTGCCGAGCAGCGTGTTGATCTGGCCGGTCTTGTCGTTGGGGTATTTCTGCTTGATGTCCTCCGGCACCAGCCCGGGCACCGTATCGAGCAGGTAGGTCTGGAGCTGCGCCTCGTCGTGGATGATCTGCATGGCGCGGCCGCCCAGCACGTATGAGGGGCGCACGACCAGCGGGAAGCCGAGCTCGCCTGCCACGGTGCGCGCCTGCTCGACCGAATAGGCGATGCCGTTCTCGGGCTGGGTGAGGTCGAGCTTCTGGAGCAGCTTCTGGAAGCGGTCGCGATCCTCCGCGAGGTCGATCATGTCGGGCGAGGTGCCGAGGATCGGGATGCCGTTCTTTTCCAGCGCCTCGGCGAGCTTGAGCGGGGTCTGGCCGCCGAACTGGACGATGACGCCCACGAGTTCGCCGCGCGACTGCTCCATCCGCAGGATCTCGATCACGTCCTCGGCGGTGAGCGGCTCGAAATAGAGGCGGTCGGAGGTGTCGTAGTCGGTCGAGACCGTCTCCGGGTTGCAGTTGATCATGATCGACTCGTAGCCGGCCTCTGCCAGCGCGAAGCAGGCGTGGCAGCAGCAATAGTCGAACTCGATGCCCTGGCCGATGCGGTTGGGGCCGCCGCCGAGGATGACCACCTTCCTGCGGTCCGACACGCCCGCCTCGTTGGCGGGCTGGCCGGCGAAGGGCTCTTCGTAGGTGGAATACATATAGGCGGTGGGCGAGGCGAATTCGGCGGCGCAGGTGTCGATGCGCTTGTAGACCGGGTGGACGGACAGCGAATTGCGAAGCTGCGCGACCTGCTTGGGCTTGGTGCCCGTGAGCGAAGCGAGGCGGGCGTCGGAGAAGCCCATGGCCTTCAGCATGCGCAGGTTCTGCGCGTCGTCGGGCAGGCCGTGCTCGCGGATGTGGGCCTCGGTGGCGATGATGCCGGCGATCTGCTCCAGGAACCACGGGTCGATCCGGCACATCTGGTGGACGTCCTCGAGCGAGGTGCCCATGCGGATCGCCTGCGCGACCATGCGCAGACGGTCGGGCGTCGGCGTGCCGAGTGCGGCGCGGATGGCGTTCTTATCGTCGCCCTGATTGAGACCGGGAATCTCTATCTCGTCGAGGCCGGTGAGGCCGGTTTCCAGCCCACGCAGCGCCTTCTGCAGGCTCTCCGGGAAGGTGCGACCGATGGCCATGACCTCGCCGACCGACTTCATGGCGGTGGTCAGCGTCGGTTCCGCGCCGGGGAACTTCTCGAAGGCGAAGCGCGGGATCTTGGTCACCACATAGTCGATGCTCGGCTCGAACGAGGCGGGCGTGGCGCCCCCGGTGATGTCGTTCTCCAGCTCGTCCAGCGTGTAGCCGACCGCGAGCTTGGCGGCGATCTTGGCGATGGGGAAGCCGGTGGCCTTGGAGGCGAGCGCCGACGAACGTGACACGCGAGGGTTCATCTCGATCACCACCAGCCGGCCGTCTGCCGGGTTGACGGCGAACTGCACATTGGAGCCGCCGGTCTCCACGCCGATCTCACGCAACACCGCGATGCTCGCGTTGCGCATCATCTGGTATTCCTTGTCCGTCAGCGTCAGCGCCGGTGCGACGGTGATGGAATCGCCCGTGTGCACGCCCATCGGGTCGATGTTCTCGATGGAACACACGATGATGCAGTTGTCGGCGCGGTCGCGGACCACCTCCATCTCGTATTCCTTCCAGCCAAGAACGGATTCCTCGATGAGGACTTCGGTGGTCGGCGAGGCGTCGAGGCCGGAGGCGACGATGTCGAAGAATTCCTGGCGGTTGTAGGCGATGCCGCCGCCGGTGCCGCCCATGGTGAAGGACGGGCGGATGATGGCGGGCAGGCCGACATGGTCGAGCGCCTGCGCTGCAATGCCCATGGCATGCGCGACATAGCGCTGCTTGCGGTCGCCTTCGCCGAGATTCCACTCGGTCTCCAGCGCGTCGAGCTCGGCGTCGGAGGCGTTGGCGACCTTCAGCTCGGCGCGGCGCGCCTCGTGCTTCTTCTTGTCCGCGTCCTTGGCGTCGGAGGCGTTGGCGAGCATGGAGCGCGGCGTCTCCAGCCCGATCTTCGCCATGGCCTCGCGGAACAGCGAGCGGTCCTCGGCCTTGTCGATGGCGTGCGCGTCCGCGCCGATCATCTCGACATTGTAACGCTCCAGCACGCCCATGCGGCGCAGCGACAGGGCGGTGTTGAGCGCCGTCTGGCCGCCCATGGTCGGCAGCAGTGCATCCGGCCGCTCCTTGGCGATGATCTTGGCGACGACTTCCGGCGTGATCGGCTCGATATAGGTCGCGTCGGCAAGCTCCGGGTCGGTCATGATGGTGGCCGGGTTGGAGTTGACGAGGATGACGCGGAAGCCTTCTTCCTTGAGCGCCTTGCAGGCCTGCGTGCCGGAATAGTCGAACTCGCATGCCTGGCCGATGACGATCGGGCCGGCCCCGATGATCAGGATGGACTTGATGTCGGTGCGTCTTGGCATGGAAAATCCGTATGGCGTGCGTTGCGCGAAAAACCGGACAGGAAAACCCGGCCGGTTGCAATCAACGATTCTGTATCAGGCTAAGTGCGCCTTATAGGGAAAGGCGCAACGAGGGGGAACCCCCTAAAATCAGCCTTTCCGGCTGCTTTTCGAGCACGGCGCGATCAGGTCAGGTTTCGCTGTCGCTCAAGCTCGGCCTCGGTTGGCGTAGCCTTCGGCAGGAAAACTGAGTGGAGTGTTTGCGTTGGCGGAAAGAAGCCCTCACCCCGTGAAGAACGGGGAGAAGGTCCCGGCACGGGGATGAGGGGCGGCGCTGCGCAAACGAAAGATTCTAGGGCGCGGGCTCGGCGGTGGTTTGCGGAGCCGATTGTCCGTTCCGGCGCAGGCGGGCCATTACTTCCGCAAGCCGCTCGGGATAATCCGGAGTAAAGGTCCAGTAATGGGCGCCCGAGGGCGCCTCGCCCTCGTCCAACCCTCGTTCGCCGGGCGGCAGGTGCAGAAGCAATGTCATCAGCACGTCGCTGCTCACCCAGGGATCGTCGTACCAGAAGGTGTGCGAGCGGGGCGACAGGCCGGGGATGTTCTCCGGTCGCACCTGTATCAGCTCGAATCCATAGCTTCTGGAAGCGTCGAGCAGCCATTCCGTCGCCTCCGGGCTAAGCTCTTCCATGTCCGGCCGGCCGGCGCGCGAGGCGCGGTTGACGACCTGCGACAGGCGCAGGGCGCTGTCGTTGAGGTTGACCGACACGCTCACGCGTACCGTCTCATCGGCATATTCCCGCATGTCGTCGACGAAGCCGCGGAAATCGGCGTCGGGGGCGGCGTGGTAGACCTCGCCCAGCCGGTGGGGTTGCGCGCCCGGCCTGGCGGCGTCGCGGCCGAGGAGGGCGAGGGCATCGCTGCCGACCGTAGCGCCGGCGCTGTAGGTGAAGACGTCGATCTTCCTGGCATCGGTGTTCGCTTCCAGCAGGGTGACCAGTTCGGCGAGATGGGGAGCAGCCCCGAAAGCGGTCACCATGTCGCGCGAATAACGCAGGAAGTTCTCGGCGGTGGGCCACGCAAACAGAACGACCACCGAATTGCGGCCGGTGAAATGATGAAGCTGCGCGGCTTGCCCGGCGGCGCGCTCGACCGTGGTGTTGGCGCCATGGACATAGACGATGATATCCTTGTCGCGGCTGTTGGCGACGGCCTCGCTGACCTTCGCAAACCACGCCTTCGCTTCCGGCGACAGGGTCCCGGATTCGTCGATCGTCGCCTGCTCGTTCATCGTTTCCAGATAGAGGAACGGCCGGTCGTCATTGTCAGCGCGGGTCGACCATTCGTAGAGCCTTTCCCACGTCGTCGCCTCGTCGCCGACGCGCACGGTCGATACGCCCATATGCAGGTCGCGGCCCGGCGCGACGGTGTAGATTCGATTGGCGCGCGGGCCGATCGGCAGCCGATTGGTCGCATAGAACAGATTGATGCGGGAATCGTCCGGCGTTTCCTTGCCCGAGAAGAGGTTGATGTCGCCATCCAGGAAAACGGCCGGGGCCGGCATCAGACGCATGGGCGGCTGGTGGAAGGAAACGGCGACGATGCCGGCGATGACGACTAGCGTGCCGATGATAACGTAGCGCAGCATGGCTATTGCCCGATCAGGCGCAGGAGGACCTGGCGCAAGGTGAGGGAATGGTCGAAGCGTCCCTCGCGGATGAATTCCACCACCTGAGCGATGACCAGTGGATTGTTCATCATGAAAGTGTGGGTGGTGGGAATGACGATGTGGTCCGCCATGCCGTCGAGCTTTGTGCTCTCCACCGAAACCTTGCCGTCGTTCGGCCCCTTCAGGACCGACGACAGGATGGGGTTGACCGAACGGTTGCCGGCGATGATGCCGACCTCGAAATCGGCTGCGCCGAGCGTGTTGGGCACGCTGCCGGAACCCGTGCCGAGCTGCATTCCGGCCGGGCCGTTGATCATTTCGAACAGCGCTATGCCGCCGAATGTGTCGATGATCTCGGAGCCGTGGTTTGGCGGCCCGAGCATGACGGTGCGGCCGAGATTCGGCGGGCGGTGCTGGGGCAGCCAGGCGCGCAGCAATATGCCGCCCATCGAGTGGGTTACGAAATGAATCTTCTCCGCCTTGCCGCATCGCGCGACGGAAGAATCGACATAGGCGATCAACGTTTCAATAGGCTGGTCCATCGACGGATAAGTGTTGCTGACGACGCGGTAGTCGAGGGCGCGCAGCGTCTCCTCCATCAGAAACATCGAATTGTCCGTGCGGCCGAGCCCATGCAGCAGCACGACGCATTCCTGCGCGAAGGCGGCAGGGGAGAGCATCAGGAACAGGACGGTCACGAGAAGGCGCATTGCGGCACCTTATCGGGTGTCCTGTTGCGTGTCTGCAAGAGAGCCGCAAATCCCCAGCTCCCGGCTGGCTTCCGCCATACTGCCTGATGGGGCGAGATACCGCCGGGATCAAAATGCATTTCCGGAAGCCACTGGAAGTTCGCCCCAACCCATGCGGGAGCGACCACACATTGATGGTCAGATCGTGACAACTGCGTGGCTGCGGGAACCTCGGCCTATCCGCACCGTTGTTGTCGCGGCCAAAAACATTGTGACTCGGCAGGGCCGTTGGGATAATTTCGCCCCGTCCGGCCGGCCGCACATGCCAGCCGATCGATTTGAGGGAAAGCCATGCTGTGGAAAGGCCGTCGCCAGAGCGACAACATCGAAGACGCGCGCGGTGGCGGCGGGATGGGGCGCGGCATGCCCGGCGGGCTGGGCCGCAGCCCGATCCGCATCCCGA
>WPCJ01387377.1_pt1 | contig 54384 bp, 45 predicted proteins | sample 5399831 | NCBI WGS metagenome assembly WPCJ01 (sample SAMN12869470, study PRJNA574797) | sludge metagenome | isolation source: wastewater treatment of pH10 | place: China:Beijing | collected 2019-05-20
GAAGTGCCCGCCGAAGGTTTGGCCGTGGGTTCCATCATCATGGTACGTCCCGGCGACCGCATTCCCGCCGACGGCATCGTCGTCTCGGGTGAAAGCGCGGTCGATGAGGCGCCGGTCACCGGCGAAAGCGTGCCGGTGCGCAAGGAACCGGGTGCGAACGTCTTTGCCGGCACGGTCAACAGCGATGCCGTGCTGCGCATTCGCGTGACGGCGGCTGCCGCCGACAACACCATTGCCCGCGTCGTCCGTCTGGTCGAGGAAGCGCAGGAATCGAAGGCGCCGACCGAGCGCTTCATCGACCGCTTCTCGAAATATTACACGCCCGGCGTCGTCATCTTCGGAGCCTTGGTCGCCGTTATCCCGCCGCTGCTCATGGGCGGTGCGTGGGACGAATGGATCTACAAGGGCCTTGCCATCTTGCTGATCGGCTGCCCGTGCGCGCTGGTCATCTCCACGCCGGCGGCCATCGCTGCTTCGCTCTCGTCGGGAGCACGGCGCGGCCTGCTCATGAAGGGCGGCGCGGTGTTGGAAAATCTCGGTGCGATGACGGCTGTCGCGTTCGACAAGACCGGCACCCTGACCGAGGGCAAGCCGAAGGTGACCGATGTCGACAGCTTTGGCCTGCCGGCGAACGAAGTGCTGCGGCTGGCGGCGGGGCTGGAGACCGGCTCATCCCATCCGCTCGCCAAGGCCATTCTCGCCCGCGCCGAGGCAGACGGCATCGTGGTCCCGGAGGCTTCCGGCGCCAGGGCGCTCGGCGGCAAGGGCGTTTCGGGCATCATTGACGGGATCGAGATTTTCCTGGCTTCGCCGAAAGCCGCGGCCGAGCGCATCCCGCTCAGCGCCGAACAATCCGCCCGCATCACGGCGCTCAATGACGAAGGCAAGACCGTCTCGGTCCTGCTCGCCGGCGGCCAGCTGGCCGGAGCGCTGGCGATGCGCGACGAGCCGCGTCCCGACGCTGTTGCCGGTCTCAAGGCGCTGGCTGTCCGCGGCATCAAGACAGTGATGCTGACCGGCGACAACAGCCGTACCGCCACCGCAATCGGCAAGCAGCTCGGCATCGAGGTGCGCTCGGAATTGCTGCCCGAGGACAAGCAGCGCATCGTCGGCGAACTGAAGGCGCAAGGCTTTACCGTCGCCAAGGTGGGTGACGGCATCAACGACGCGCCGGCGCTGGCCGCTGCCGATGTCGGCATCGCCATGGGCGGTGGCACCGATGTCGCGCTCGAGACCGCGGATGCTGCCGTGTTGCATGGACGTGTCGGCGACATCGCCGGAATGATCGAGCTGTCCAAGCGCACGATGGCCAACATCAAGCAGAACCTCGTCATCGCCATCGGGCTGAAGGCGGTGTTCCTGGTCACCACGGTGCTTGGCATCACCGGGCTGTGGCCGGCGATCCTGGCGGACACCGGCGCCACCGTTCTGGTCACCTTGAATGCGCTGCGCCTGCTCGGCGCCGCGAAGCAGGTCACGGCCTGATTAACATGATGAAGGCGCCGTTGCGGCGCCTTCATCCGTCTGCAGAAGTCACGCTGCCTTCAGCAGGTAGGCATCGTGTCTTTGCAGGAAGGCGTGCAGGCGTTCCGGATAGTCCGGGTCAACGGCTTGCCGCACGCTCGGTCGCTCCGCCAGCGCCGCCCGCCAGGCACGGACACGCGGTGTGTTGGCCAGAACGGCGGTGTCGGCAATCGTATCGAACAGGTCGAAGTAGCGGAACACCGGCGCAAAGACCGCGTCGACCAGGCTGAAATCCCTGCCGGCAAAGTAAGGTCCGTCGCCGAGCACCGCCTCGAGGCGCTCGAACTTGTCGGCGATGGCTGCGCGCTTCTGCTCATAGATTGCAGCATCCGCCGTCGTCTCCAGGCCCCAGATGTCGGAGAGGATGGTCGAGCCGTATTCCATCCAGGCGCGATGCTGGGCGCGCAGCAACGGATCGCTCGGATGGAGTTTGGGGCCGGCCCGCGTCTCTTCGATGTATTCGCAGATCACCGAGCTTTCGAAGAGCACGGCCTGCGGCCGATCGGGCTGCCGTATGATGAGCAGCGGCACCTTGCCGAGCGGCGACAGGCTGACGAACCATTGCGGTTTGTCGGCCAGGTCTATCAGCACCTTTTCGAAGGGCACGCCCTTTTCGCTGAGTGCGATGGCCGCGCGCTGCACATAGGGGCACAGATGATGGCTGACGAGCGTCAGATTTTGCACAGGAGCCTCCTCAAGCCGCGATCTTCATGCCTTCGGCCTGCATCGCCGCGCGCACGTTCGGACGTGCGCCGACACGGTCCATGAAGGCGCGCAGCTGCGGGAAGGCGGTGAGGTCGACTTTGGTGAAGGCGGACCAGCCGACGATGGTGAAGAGATAGGCGTCCGCGGCACTGAAGCGCTCGCCGGCGAGATAAGGTCCCGATTTTGCCAGATGGGATTCGACGACCCCCAGCCGCTCGGCGATCTTCTGGCGCGCGACATCCTGCGCCTGCGTGCCGTATTCGGGATGGAACAGCCATGGGCTGTACATCTTGTGCAGTTCGCTGGCGATGAAGTTGAGCCAGCTCTGCTGCCGGTAGCGCCCGGTCGATCCTTCCGGCTGCATCAGGCCGGCTTCCGGTTTGAGATCGGCGAGATACTGCACGATGGCAGCGCCTTCGGTCAGCACCGAGCCATCGTCCAGCTCAAGCGCGGGCACGTAGCCGTTCGGGTTGATGGTGGTGAAGTCCACCCCGGTTTCCGTCGGATGTGGAGTTTTGGCGAGGTTGACCTTTTCGAGGTCGAGTTCGATGCCTGCTTCCAGCGCGACGATGTGCGGCGAGAGCGAGCAGGTGCCGGTGGCGTAGTAGAGTTTCATGGCAGATCCTTCCGAGGATTGGTGTCGCCGCCGGTGGCGACAGCTTCCGCTGACAAGAATAGGATTGGCATCTGCGCATCGCTCATTGGGATTTTGCCCACTGCGCTTGCATGACTGCAAGCACAGAATGTGCTACCCACGCCCCCATGGATGACTGGAATGAATTGCGGCTGGTTCTTGCGGTTCAGCGCGAAGGAAGCCTGACCGGTGCGGCCAAGGCGCTTAACGTCGATCACTCGACGGCCTTTCGTCGGCTCAATGTCCTGGAAGCTCGGCTTGGCGTGCGCCTGTTCGAGCGCCTGCCCGGCGGTCTCTACCAGGCCACAGCGACTGGCGAACGCATGGCAGCGACCGCCGAGCGCGTCGAGGACGAAACGCTGGCGCTCGACCGCGACATTGCCGGGTCCGACCATCGGCTGTCGGGGCGACTGCGGGTGACGTCCTCGGAAACGCTGGCATACAGCCGGCTGCCGAACCACCTGGCTGCGTTTCGCCGGACGAATCCCGGCATCGTGGTCGAGCTGCTGATCGACAACCGCGTGCTCAGCCTGTCACGGCGCGAAGCCGACATCGCTTTGCGCCCGGTGCGCCCCAAGGAAGGCGACCTTTGGGGGCGCAAGCTCTGTGCAGCGGCCTGGACCTTCTTTGCCGCGCCCGCCTACCTGGAGGCCCTCGATGGCCCGGTCGGGGACGTCGGCGACCGGCAGGATCTGATTGGCTGGGAGGAGGGGGCTGCCGGTATCCAGGCAGCGGAATGGCTGAGCCGGGCAGCACCCGACAGCGCCTTCATCTATCGCACCAACAGCCTGGTCAATCAGTTTGTGGCGGCAAAGGCAGGCATCGGGCTGGCGCTGTTGCCCTGCTACCTCGGCGATGCCGATCCTGGCCTCGTGCGGGTGCGGCCGGAACCCTTGCCCGATCTGGAAGGGGAATTCTGGATCGTCACACATGCCGACCTGAAACGGACCGCACGGGTGCGCGCTTTCTTCGAACAGGTCGGCGACGGGCTGGCCCGCGAGCGCGACCTGTTCGAAGGAAGGATGCCCAGAACAACCAATTGGAGTGGAATGCCACGACAGCATTCCACTCCAGAGTCCGAGGCTAGACGATTTCGAGATAGGCGCTGAACTCGTAGTCCGTTACTTGCTCGGCGAAACCGGCGATCTCCTGCCGCTTGCAGGCGACCATCATCTGCCGAAGCACGGGCGCGAAGATTTCGGCCGCGATCGGGCCGCTCTCGAATGCATCCACCGCCTGGCCCCATTCTGCCGGGATCTTGCGCTGCTTCTTGGCCGAATAGGCGCGTCCCGTCTGCGGGGCCGTCGGCTTCCAGTTGTTTTTGATGCCGACCAGAGCCGCACCGAGGATCGCCGTCAGCACCAGATAGGGATTGGAATCTGCCCCGGCGACACGGTGTTCGATACGCCGCGCCTTCGGATTGCCGCCCGGAATGCGGATGGCCGCCGTCCGGTTTTCGTAACCCCAGGAGATCGAGGTCGGTGCGTGCGTGTCGGGCCGCAGGCGGCGGTAGGAGTTGTAGTGCGGCGCGAACATCAGCGTCGTTTCCGCCATGCCGCGCAGCAGGCCGGCGACCGCACTCTTCAGCACTGGCGAACCCTCGGCGGTGCCGTCGTCGAAGACGTTCTCGCCCTTGTCGTTCAGCAGGCTGAAATGCACATGCATGCCGTTGCCTGAACGTGTGCCGTAGGGCTTGGCCATGAAGGTTGCTGCCAGCCCATGCTTGCGTGCCACGCCCTTGACGATGCGCTTGAAGAAAACGCTGTCATCCGCTGCCTTCAACGGATCGTCGGTATGCAGAAGATTGATCTCGAACTGACCGATGCCGTTTTCGGCGATCGCAGCGTCGGCCGGCACGTCCTGCCTCGCGCATTCCTTGTAGACGTCCGAGAAGAACTCGCCGAAATCGTCCAGTTCATCGATCGAGAGAATGGCGTCGGAATCGAGCCGCTTGCCCGTATAGGGCGAGATCGGAGGCACGGCGCCGTCCGGCTCGGGGTCGATCAGGTAGAATTCCATTTCCGTCGCCACGACCGGCCGCAGACCCAGCTCGCGATACTGCGCGACGATCGCTGCCAGCGCCTGCCGCGGATCGGCCAGGAACGGGCGGCCATCCTCAAGGGACAATTGCAGCGGGATGAGCGCGCTTGGTCGTGAAGTCCAGCTGACCGGCAGCGGTCCACGTCCTGTCGCCTCGCAGATACCGTCGCCGTCACCCGTGGCGAAAACCTGCGTGCTGCCGATGATGTCCTCGCCCCAGACGTCGACGCCGACGATGGAAAGCGGCATGCGGATGCCGCCGCCGAGAACCTTGGATGCCTGTTCGACCGGGATGCGCTTGCCGCGCATGATGCCGTTCAGGTCGCAGACCACTGCCTGAACGCTTTCGATCGGGCCGTTTTTGTCAATCCATGCCTTTAACTGTTCTGATTCGCTCAATTTGAGCACCTATACCTTTCTTGTTGAGAGAGCCGCATTGCCCGGCGAAGCTGGCATTGTGCCCAGCGCGGGTCAAGCTGACCCGAAGTTGTGGATCAGCAGGTGGCGAATCCTGTCGACAAGCGGCACTCATGCGGCTAGGCGGTTGCAAACAGAGTTGCGGGAGCCGTCATGACCGGAAAAACCCTTATCGCACCGTCGGTGCTGTCGTCCGATTTCTCCAGGCTCGGCGACGAGGTCGAAGCCATCGTCGAGGCCGGCGCCGACTGGATCCACCTCGACGTCATGGATGGGCATTTCGTGCCCAACATCACGTTCGGTGCGCCGGTCATCAAGGCGATCCGCAACCGCACCAAAGCCTATTTCGACTGCCATCTGATGATCGCGCCGGTCGATCCCTATCTGGCAGCTTTCGCCGAGGCAGGCTGCGACGGCATCACCGTGCATGCCGAAGCCGGTCCGCATCTCGACCGGTCGCTGCAGACCATCCGCAATCTCGGCAAGAGGGCGGGTGTCGCGCTCAATCCCGGTACGCCGGAAAGCGTCATCGAATACGTGCTCGATCGCCTGGACCTCGTCCTTCTGATGACGGTCAATCCGGGCTTTGGCGGGCAGGCCTTCATCCCGGCGGTCGTCGAGAAGGTGAAGCGGGTCAAGGCGCTGATCGGTGACCGGCCGATCGACATCGAGATCGACGGCGGTGTTTCGCCTGAAACCGCGCCGCTGGTCACCGCTGCCGGCGCCAATGTTCTCGTTGCCGGCGCTGCCGTGTTCAAGGGCGGCACGGTCGAAGCCTATCGCAGCAACATCGCGGCGATCCGGACGGCCGCGGACAGAGCGGCGCTCTGACCTGCGTTGCGCTTTAGGCGGTGCGTCCTTCGAGGCTCGCCCGTATAAGTTTCCCGATAATTCCTATGCTTTGCGGGCTCGCACCTCAGGATGAGGGCCGCTGTGCAACGATGCCCGAGTTCTGAAACACTTCAGAATTCTCGCCCGATGGCACAACGGGCCCTCATCCTGAGGTGCGAGCCCGCAAGCCGTTAGAAGATATAGTAAAAACTCAGGCGGGCGAGCCTCGAAGGACGCACCGGCAGGGTCTAACCGAAAACCCGGTTGCCGCCGATCCAGGTACCCTTCATGCCGAGATCGTCGCTCAAGGCGACGATGTCGGCAGCCGTGCCTTTGGCAAAACGACCGAGCCGGTGCGACTGGCCGACGGCTTCAGCGGCATAGAATGATGCCATGCGCAGGGCTTCGGCCAGATCGATGCCGACCACCTGGTGCATGAAACGAACGGCCGAGATCATGTCTAGGTCGGCGCCGGCCAATGTGCCGTCGGCCAGACGCAGGCTGCCGTCCTTGCGGTAGATGGTGCGGCCGTTGAGCGTGAATTCGGTCATATTGGTGCCGATCGTCGCCATGGCGTCGGTGACCAGGAAGATGCGTCCCGGGCCCTGCTTCGATTTCAGCGCGATCTCGATGGTTGCCGGATGCACGTGAATGCCATCAGCGATGAGGCCGGCGAACATCGTGCCGCTGTCGATCGCAGCACCGGCCAGGCCGGGTTCGCGGTTGCCGATCTGGCTCATCGCATTGAACAGATGCGTCGCCATGGAAGCCCCCGCCGCGGCATAGGCGGTTGCGGTTGCATAATCGGTGTCCGAGTGGCCGAGGCTGACGACGATGCGGGCCTTCGCCAGCGCTTCGACCTGAGCAGCGCTTACCGATTCCGGAGCGACCGTGGTCTGCAGGACCGGCAGCTGCGCCCTGGCTGCGATCAACGCCGCCTGATCGGCTTCGTTCATCGACCGGATCAGCTTGGGATCGTGCGCACCCTTGCGCGCAAGCGACAGATGCGGCCCCTCCAGATGCAGGCCGAGGAAGCCAGGCAGCTTGCGCCGTGCGGCTTCGGCACCTGCCGCGATTGCTGCAGCCGTGATCTCCGGCGTGTCGGTTATCAGTGTCGGCAGCAACGCCGTGGTACCGAACGGCATGTGCGCGCGGCAGATCGTTTCGATCGAAGCGAGGTCAGGGTGGTCGTTCAGCATCACGCCGCCGCCGCCATTGACCTGCAGGTCGATGAAGCCGGGCGCCAGGATGCCGCCGTCGAGGTCGACGATATCGGCCTCGGGCGGAATGGTGCTGCGCCCGGCAATCGCCTCGACCAGCCCGTCGGCGACGATCAGGGCGGCATCGTCATGCCAGTCGACGCCGTCGAAGATGCGTGCGCCGGTGAGTGCGAGGTGCTGGCTCATACGGTCTCCGTCACCTTGCGCAGGTTTGGCGGCGTGTCCGGATCGAGGCCGCGATGGCGAGCGAAGGACTCCACGAAAGCGTAGAACGATACGATCAGCGTCAGCGGGTCGGTCAGCGGATGTCCGGTGGCAACGTGTGGCAATGTCGTTGCGTTCCTGGCCAGCGTCGAGGTGATGAAGGTGGCGGCACCCTTGGCGGCAAGGGTGTCAGCGGCGGCGGCGAGCGACGGTTCCGAGGCATCACGGGCAGCAAGCGCCAGCACCGGGAATTTCGGGCCGACCAGTGCCATCGGGCCGTGCATGACTTCCGCGCCGCTGTAGGCCTCTGCGTGCACTGCGCAGGTTTCCTTGAACTTCAGCGCCGCTTCCGAGGCGATCGCGAAGGACGGGCCGCGGCCCAGAATGAAGAACGAGTTGTGTCCGTCGAGTGCTGCGGTGAGCGGGCTCCAGTCGCAGGCGACAGCCTTGCTGAAATGCTCGGGCAGCTGCTTCAGGGCGGCAATCAGCGCTTCATCGCCAGTGGCATGTGCCATGAGGGCAAGTCCGGCGACAGCCGAATTGACGTAAGTCTTGGTGGCGGCGACGCTGAGTTCCGGTCCGGCCAGGATGTCGACGGCATAGTCCGCGGCGCGTGCCAGCGGCGAATCGGCCGTGTTGGTGAGCGCGATGGTCAACGCGCCGCCCGCGCGCGCGCTTTCAGCCATGGCGACGATGTCCGGGCTCTTGCCCGATTGCGAGATGGCAAGGCAGGCCGAGCCGTTCAAGCGCAGCTTGGCGCCGTAGATCGAGGCCACCGAAGGACCGACCGAAGCGACTGCGAGTCCGGCGGTCAGTTCCACGGCGTATTTCATGAAGGTCGCGGCATGGTCGGAAGAGCCGCGGGCCACGGTGATGATGAAGTTGGGGTCGCGTTCGCGGATGCCGCGTCCGGCCTCAGCCAGAACCTTGCCTGACCCCTCGAGAAGACGGGCGGTTGCTTCGGGGATCTCCTGGACCTCGCGGAGCATGTGGGATTTTGTTGTTGTCATTGCCGCACTCCGTTGTCGTCGCTGGTCACGCCAAGCCTCAGCTCGGCGACAAAATCATAGGCATCGCCGCGATAGACCGAGCGTGTGAACTCGATCACCTTGCCGCTGGCGAGATAGGAGATGCGCTCGATGCGCAAACTGGCCGAGCCCGTTGGCGCATCGAGCAGCCTGGCATCCGCCTCGTTGAGATTGACGGCCGAGATGCGCTGGACGGCGCGCACCGGCCGGTTTCCGGTCGCTTCCAGGGCCGCATAGAGCGAAGAGCCGACAACACTCGGATCGGGCAGCGCATTGACCGAAAGCGAAGCGCGCTCGATCGCCAGCGGCGTATCATTGGCGATGCGCAGACGTGCCACACGGGCCACCATTTCGCTGGCGGCCAAACCCAGAACCATCATCTCTTCCGGTGACGGGGCATAAAGCCCGCGGTCGAGCCAGGTCGAGCGCACAGCCTTGCCACGCCTGGCCATGTCTTCGGTGAAGGAGGTGAGCCGCGACAGCGATTGTTCGACGCGTTCCATGCGCGGTGCCACGAACGTGCCGGAGCCATGGCGCTGCACCAGGACGCCACCCTTGACCAGATCCTGCACAGCCTTGCGCACGGTGACGCGGGAGATGTCGGCCATCGAGGCGATGTCGCGCTCCGAAGGCAGCGCGTCGCCCGGGCCGATCAGGCCGCGGTTCACGGCATCCTCGATGCTGCGACGAAGCTGGAGATAGAGCGGCGCACCGCTTTGCGAGGCTTGCTTGAGCGAGGCAAAGATGACGTCCGCCGCTTCGCTCATCGTGCCGTCTCCGCCATGTCGGCGAATTTTCGGACCGCCATCCGCACGGAGCCGCCCAGGGCATCGTCGAGCGGTGTCTTCAGCAGTGCCCGAAAACGTTCGGAGAGGCGCGGCGCATAGAGTGGGGCGAGCCCGCCGAGCAGGCACAGCGGATCGCCGGTCTGCAGGTCGAGCACGCCGAGCGAGGCTTCCACATCCGCGACCGACTTGTCGACGATCCAGGTCGCGACGACGTCGCCTTTGGCGGCGTTCTCGAACACCTTCGGCGCAAACCCGCCGAAATCGCCGGGTTTTGCGTGGGTGGTGAATTCGACCAGGTCCTGCGGATTGTCGCGGAAGATGCCCATCATCTCACGGGTCAGCGGCGAGGCTTCGCGGATGCCGTCATAGGCCAGCAGGGTCTGTTCGAGAAGATCGCGCCCGATGCGCGCGCCGCTGCCCTGGTCGCCGACCTGGAAACCCCAGGCGCCGACCGAACGCGACTTGCCCTGCTTGCGCACCATATAGGCGGTGCCTGTGCCGAGGATGGCGATGGCGCCGTCGCCGGAGCCGACCGCGCCTTCGAGCGCGATCTCGAAATCCGTCTCCACGCTGGAGCGGCTGAACGGCAGGATCGCTTCCAGCTGCTGCTTGTAGGTGCCGACATTGGCACCTGCGAGCCCCAGTATGGCCGGCGTCTGCGTGATCAGTTCAGGGTCTTCGCCCGCCGCGAGAAATGCCTGCCTGGCAGCGTCCACGATATGCGTGCGCGCGCCGGTCAGGTCACTGCGGATGTTGGCCGCGCCCGATTTCGCGCGACCGAGGATCTCACCGCTCGCCGTTGCAAGCGCTGCCCTGCAGCTGGTGCCGCCGCCGTCAATGCCGAGCACGAAAGTCACGCTGAAATCTCCTCTTGCTGGATAATACCAATAAAATACCAATAGCCAAGGATAAATTTATGGTTCGATTCAATAATCGCTATTCGTATGAAATTATTGGAAATTTTATGGGCGAGAAGAACAGGTCATTACGAAATTGCTAATGCCAGTGGACAAGTGGTATTTTTTTGGTATTGTCAAAGAAGGTGGAGGAAACGGAATGGCGCAGAAGCGCACAGAAGCGCAGCATCGAGATGCCGAGGGGCTGGATATCCAGGCGCCCGAGGCCGTATTGAAGTCGCTGGCCGAGGCTCAGATCGAGGCCGCTGGCGCCGTGCGCGAAGCCATTCCCGCCATTGCCGCTGCATCCGCATTGATCTCCGAGCGCCTCAAGTCCGGCGGACGGCTCGTCTATGCCGCCGCAGGCAGTTCCGGCCTCATGGCCGTCGCCGATGCGCTCGAGCTTCCCGGGACTTTCGGCATCAAACGCGATCGCATTGTCATCCTCATCGCCGGTGGTGATGAAGCTTTCCACAATCTTGCGGGTGGTCCCGAGGACGATGAGGAAGAGGCCGTTGCCGGAATTGCAGGAGCCGGCGTCACCTCGGCCGATTGCGTCATTGCTCTTTCGGCCAGCGGCTCGACTCCCTATGCGGTTCGTGCCTTGCGTGACGCGCGCCAGCGCGGCGCCGCGACGATCGCGATCGCCAACAATGGCGACACGCCGCTGCTCAATGCCGCCGACGTCGCCATCCTGCTGAAAACCCCGCCGGAAGTCATCGCCGGCTCGACCCGCATGGGTGCGGGCACCGCCCAGAAGATCGCGCTCAACATGATGTCGACCTTGGCTGCCGTCCATCTGGGCCACGTCCATGACGGCTACATGGTCAATCTTTTCGCCGACAACGCCAAGCTGCGCGACCGCGCGGCGCGCATCGTCACTGCCATAACCGGGCTCGATCGCGATGCCGCCGACCGCTCGCTCGAGCAGAGTGGTGGCGCGGTGAAGACTGCCATTCTGCTCGCCGCCGGTGCTGAAAGCGTCGATGCGGCCGAGGGAATATTGGAGAAGACCGGCCAGAAGCTGCGGCCGGCCCTTTCCGCCATCAGAGGAGAACAGGGGGCGTGAAGCCTCCGTCTCGTCAAAACCGAACCTGAAAAAGGTCAACAGGGAGACTGAGCATGAAGACGAAACTTCTTACGGCACTACTTTTAGGCTCCAGCGTACTCGGCTTTGCCGGCGTGGCGTCGGCCGCCGATGCCACGCTCAACATCGAGAGCTGGCGTGGTGACGATCTCGCCATCTGGAAGGACAAGCTGATCCCGGCTTTCGAGGCGAAGAACCCCGGCATCAAGGTGGTGTTCGCGCCTTCGGCTCCAACCGAATATGACGCGGCACTCGGCGCCAAGCTCGCCGCGGGTTCGGCTGGCGACCTGATCACCTGCCGTCCGTTCGACAAGTCGCTCGAGCTGTACAAGAAGGGCGATCTCGCCGACCTGACCAAGCTGTCCGGCATGGAGAACTTCTCCAGCGTCGCCAAGTCGGCCTGGAGCACGGATGATGGCGCGGCCACCTTCTGCGTGCCGATGGCTTCGGTCATCCACGGCTTCATCTACAACAAGGACGCCTTCGACCAGCTCGGCATTACGCCGCCGGCCACCGAGGCTGAATTCTTTGCGATGCTCGACAAGATCAAGGCTGACGGCAACTACATCCCGATGGCCATGGGCACGAAGGATATGTGGGAAGCCGCAACCATGGGCTACCAGAATATCGGACCGACCTACTGGAAGGGCGAAGAAGGCCGCAAGGCTCTGATCGCAGGCACCGAAAAGCTCACCGATCCGCAATGGGTCGAGCCGTTTGCAGTGCTTGCCAAGTGGAAGGACTATCTGGGCGACGGCTTCGAAGCACAGACCTATCCGGACAGCCAGAACCTGTTCACGCTCGGTCGTGCTGCCATCTATCCGGCTGGCTCGTGGGAAATCGGCCTGTTCAACACGCAGGCACAGTTCAAGATGGGTGCCTTCCCGCCGCCGGTCAAGAATGCAGGCGATACCTGCTACATCTCCGACCACAACGATATCGGTCTCGGCCTCAATGCTTCGAGCAAGCACGCAGAACAGGCAAAGGTTTTCCTGAACTGGGTGTCTTCGCCTGAATTCGCTGAAATCTACGCCAATGCGCTGCCGGGCTTCTTCAGCCTGAACTCTACGGCTGTGAAGATGAGCGATCCACTGGCGCAGGAATTCGTTTCCTGGCGCGAAAAGTGCAAGCCGACCATTCGTTCGACCTACCAGATCCTGTCGCGTGGCACGCCGAACCTCGAAAATGAAACCTGGGTTCAGTCGGCCAACGTCATCAACGGCACTGTGACGCCGGAAGATGCCGCGAAGAAGCTGCAGGAAGGCCTGGATAGCTGGTACAAGCCTGCGAAGTAAAAAACGCGGGATAATATGGGCGGCGATCGCGGGGGCGCGCCGCCCATATCTTTTCATCTGACGCATCGACATGCTGTTTTGCAATCGGTGCATTCCGTGTCAGTTTAAAATGACGCGAGCGGGCAGGGATGGGAAATATGGTTTCCCGGTTTGCACGCATTCTCGTGAACGAGAACGCTAACCATCGGTTTTACGCATTTCCGAACGCAAACGGTTGATACCTTTGCTGGAAATGCTCTTGAAGAGCGAATGCCTATATGAGCCAATCTGCCGACATGACAGGTATCGTGCACAAGCGCCCGAGGCGTTGGCATATACTTGTATTTCTTCTGCCCTGTGTCCTGATCTATACGGCGGTAATGGTGCTGCCACTGATCGAGACCTTGCGGCAGGCATTCTTCAATGTCGTCGACGGACAGCGCGCTTTTGTGGGATTCGCGAATTTCCAGGCGCTTTTCGGTGATCCTAACTGGTCGCGCGATTTCTGGAATGCGTTAAAAAACAACGTTATATTCTTTTGCATTCACATGCTTGTTCAAAACCCGATCGGCATTCTGCTGGCAGCCATGCTGTCACTGCCGAAGCTGCGTTTTGCTGCCTTCTATCGCACGGCGATTTTTCTTCCAACGCTGCTGTCCTTCGTGATCGTCGGCTTTATCTGGAAACTGATCCTATCGCCGATCTGGGGCGTCGCACCGTGGATGATGGACCTCGTCGGTCTCAAATGGTTGTTCGGTCCATGGCTCGGCAAGGCGGATACCGCCCTTGTCACTGTGTCGCTCGTCTCGGTCTGGCAGTTCGTCGGCATTCCAATGATGCTGATCTATGCAGCCCTTCTGAACATTCCCGATGAAATCATTGAAGCGGCCGAATGCGACGGCATCACCGGCTGGAGCCAATTCTTCAAGATCAAGCTGCCGCTGATCCTGCCGTCCATCGGCCTGATCTCGGTGATGACCTTCGTTGCCAACTTCAATGCGTTCGACCTCGTCTATTCGATGCAGGGCGCGCTTGCTGGTCCGGACAAATCGACTGATATTCTGGGCACGTTCCTTTATCGTACTTTCTTCGGCTTCCAGCTGCAGCTTGGCAATCCGTCCATGGGCGCAACCATCGCCGCCGTGATGTTCCTCATCATCCTGGCAGGCGTGTCGCTCTACCTGTTCGGCATCCAGCGCCGTATGCGCCGCTATCAGTTCTGAAGGACGAGACCATGTCGAAAGCACGTACATCGCCCATTCGCACCACTCTCGTCCATGCGGCCCTGATCTTCTACATGCTGATCGCCGTGTTTCCAGTGGCGCTGACGCTGATCAATTCGTTCAAGGACCGCAATGCGATTTTCCGCACGCCGTTGCAGTTTCCAACGCCCGAAAGTTTCAGCCTCATCGGTTATGAAACGGTTCTGAAGCAGGGTTCCTTCCTGACCTATTTTCAGAACAGCGCCATCGTCACTGTGGTGAGCATCTTTCTCGTAATCCTGTTCGGCGCGATGGCAGCCTTTGCGCTTGCCGAATACCGCTTCAAGGGCAACACGCTGATGGGACTTTACCTCGCCATCGGCATCATGATCCCGATCCGGCTTGGCACGGTTGCATTGCTGCAGGGCATGGTGGCTGCGGGTCTGGTCAATACGCTGACAGCGCTGATCCTCGTCTACACTGCACAAGGCCTGCCGCTGGCGATCTTCATCCTGTCGGAATTCATGCGAACCGTTTCCGACGATTTAAAAAATGCCGGGCGAATAGACGGCATGTCGGAATATGCGATCTTCTTCAAGCTGGTGCTGCCGCTGATCCGGCCTGCCATGGCTACGGTTGCCGTCTTCACCATGATCCCGATCTGGAACGATCTCTGGTTCCCGCTGATCCTTGCGCCAAGTGAAGCCACCAAGACGGTGACACTCGGTTCGCAGCTGTTCATCGGTCAGTTCGTCACCAACTGGAATGCCGTCCTTTCGGCCCTTTCGCTGGCGATGTTCCCGATCCTCATCCTTTATGTCATCTTCTCGCGGCAGCTGATCCGCGGCATCACCGCGGGGGCTGTAAAATGAGTTCTGCAATGCAAAATCCTGTTCGTGTTCTTTCCGCCGGCCTCGGCAATATGGGCCGCAGCCATGCGCTCGCCTATCACCGCAATCCCGGCTTCGAGATTATTGGTCTCGTCAATCGCACCAAGGTTGCCGTGCCCGATGAACTGGCAGGCTATGAAATCCATCCTTCCTTCCATGAAGCATTGAAGGAACTGAAGCCCGATCTGGCCTGCGTTGCCACCTATTCGGAAAGCCACGCGGATTATGCCGTCGCGGCGCTTGAGCAGGGCGCTCATGTGTTCGTGGAAAAGCCACTGGCAACGACGGTTGAGGATGCGCGCCGGGTGATCGACTGCGCGCGGGCCAATGGGCGCAAGCTCGTCATCGGTTATATTCTGCGCCACCATCCTTCATGGATGCGGCTTATCTCCGAAGCACGCCAGCTTGGCGGACCTTACGTCTTCCGCATGAACCTCAACCAACAATCCAGCGGCCCAACCTGGGAAACGCACAAGAACCTGATGAACACCACGTCGCCTATCGTTGATTGCGGCGTGCATTATGTGGACGTCATGTGCCAGATCACGGATGCCAAGCCCGTGGAAGTGCGCGGCATGGGCTTGCGGCTCTCCGACGAGATCAAGCCGGACATGTACAATTACGGCCATCTTCAGGTGTTGTTCGATGACGGTACGGTCGGCTGGTACGAGGCAGGCTGGGGACCGATGATGTCGGAAACAGCCTTCTTCGTGAAGGATGTCATCTCGCCGAATGGCTGCGTGTCGATCGTGATGAACGAGGCCGTGACAAAATCCGACGACGTGGATGCGCACACCAAGACCTCGACAATCCGCGTTCATCGTGCAGAGCGCGGGGCAGACGGCAAGTTCATGAAACCGGATACGGATCTCTCCATGGCCGATGAGCCCGGACATCAGGAATTGTGCGAACGCGAGCAAGCCTACATGCTGAAGGCAATTCGCGAAGATATCGATCTCAACCGACATATGGATGACGCGCTGCAATCGCTGCGCATCTGCCTTGCGGCAGATGAAAGCGTGCGCTCGGGCCAGCCTGTCAAACTGTAAGCCGGTAGAATTTAGAGCGGTTCCAGTTAAAACGGAATCGTGGAACCGCTCTATCTCTTTGTTTTCACGCATTATCCTACGCAAAACCGCTTCGCACTTTTGCTGGAAATGCTCTAAGGGAATTTGTTACGTGGGATCGCTGCTACTCAAATCGATACACAAGCGCTACGGTGCACAGGAAGTTCTGAAAGATATCAATCTTGAAGTGCAGGACGGCGAGTTCATCATCTTCGTCGGCCCCTCCGGTTGCGGTAAGTCAACACTTCTGCGCTCCATCGCGGGTCTGGAGGACGTTTCTTCCGGTCAGGTGCTCATCAATGGCGAGGACGTAACCGTCACGCCGCCGTCCAAGCGCGGTATCGCTATGGTGTTTCAATCCTACGCGCTTTATCCGCACCTGACGGTGAAGGACAATATGGGGCTTGGTCTCAAGCAGGCAGGCACGCCCAAGGCCGAAATTGAAACGCGCGTTTCCAAGGCTTCGGCAATGCTGGCGCTGGACCCTTATCTGGGTCGCCGTCCGGCTGAAATGTCGGGTGGACAGCGCCAGCGCGTCGCCATCGGTCGTGCACTGGTACGGGAACCGGAACTGTTCCTGTTCGATGAACCGCTGTCGAACCTCGACGCTGCGCTTCGCGTTCAGACCCGGCTCGAAATCGCCAAGCTGCACCGCGAGCTCAAGGCGACGATGATTTATGTCACGCATGATCAGGTTGAGGCGATGACGCTCGCCGACCGCATCGTCGTCCTCAATGCCGGTCGCATCGAGCAGATCGGCTCGCCGATGGAACTCTATAACAAGCCGGACAATCTCTTTGTCGCGAGCTTTATCGGCTCGCCGCAGATGAATTTCGTGGACGGCACCCGTGTTGATGACACTGGAGCGAAAACTGTCGGCATCCGCCCCGAGCACATTTCCGTCAGCCGCGAGAGCGGCAAGTGGAAAGGCAAGGTCATCCATGCTGAACATCTCGGCGCCGATACGATCCTTTACGTCGAAACCGAAGCTGCTGGTCTGATAACGGTACGGCTCTTTGGCGAACATCATTACAATGAAGGCGACGTAATCTTCATTACGCCTGATGACAGCAAGGTGCATCGATTTAATGCGGACGGTAAAGCGATCCGCTGAACCGAACATTTCATAGATCCATTCGAAGCCGTACCCTCTGGGTGCGGCTTTCTTTTTGAAGAATCGATATCGTCCGATGGCTGCTATTCATGCCGTGATATATGGACAAAACGCCTCATGCTGAATCTGTCAGAAACGAAAACCGCGCTCAGAACAGTTGAAACAGTACCAGCAGGTACTGACGCTATCGTCAATCAAAAGCAATATTATTGCGGTATATGACGGCGAAACATTCCACTTAAAATCCCATTTAAATCACGGAAATAAGCTTGTTTCGTCCGGTGCACCTTGCTTCTCCTCCAAGCAAGAGCGAACCGGTTTCATAAAAGAGTGCCGAAGCGGTCGAAAAATAATCTTGCTTTATTTTTGAACCCGTTCCACCCTGAAAGCGGATGGTGCCGAAGGAGGAAATCGGCGCCATGTCGCATGGGAGGAGCAAGGTCGGCATATGTGAACAACAGTGCCGGCATTAGGGGTTCCGAAACGCACGGAACCAATCCAATATTCCCCCGTTCGACATTCTGTAAGTTCCCGAGGCCAGTTGCGCGGCCAGTTTCGAGGGTTACCCGCATGAGCGATGATGTCGTACTATCCCTGCATGTTCCCGAGCCTGAATGGCGGCCTGGCGATGCACCGGATTTCTCCCATGTCAAAATCCCGCGTGCGGGAAGCGTTCGTAGACCGGAAATCGATGAAAAGCCGGAAGCAATGCGCGATCTGGCTTTCAGCATCATCCGCGTTTTGAACCGCGAAGGCGAGGCGGTTGGTCCCTGGGCAGGCACCTTGACCGACGATGAGCTGAAAGACGGGCTTCGCCACATGATGATCCTGCGCGCTTACGATGCGCGCATGATGATGGCGCAACGTCAGGGCAAAACCTCGTTCTATATGCAGCATCTGGGCGAGGAGGCGGTCAGCTGCGCTTTCCGCAAGGCATTGCGCAAGGGTGACATGAATTTCCCGACCTATCGTCAGGCGGGTTTGCTCATCGCCGACGATTACCCGCTCGTCACGATGATGAACCAGATTTTCTCCAACGAACAAGACCCGTTGAAAGGGCGCCAGCTTCCGGTGATGTACTCGTCACAGGAACATGGCTTCTTCACCATTTCCGGCAACCTCGCGACGCAATATACGCAGGCCGTCGGCTGGGCCATGGCGTCCGCCATCAGCCACGACACGAAGATCGCAGCCGCATGGATTGGCGACGGTTCAACCGCCGAAAGCGATTTCCACGCAGCTTTGGTCTTTGCTTCGACCTACAAAGCCCCGGTAGTGATGAATATCGTCAACAATCAGTGGGCAATTTCCACTTTTCAGGGCATTGCGCGCGGTGGCTCCGGCACTTTCGCAGCTCGTGGGCACGGTTTCGGCATTCCGGCGCTTCGCGTTGACGGCAACGACTATCTGGCCGTCCATGCGGTTGCCAAATGGGCTGTAGAACGCGCCCGGCGTAATCTCGGGCCGACCATCATTGAATACGTGACCTATCGCGCCGGCGGACATTCCACCTCGGATGATCCTTCCGCCTATCGGCCCAAGGCCGAAAGCGATGCATGGCCACTCGGCGACCCCATCCTGCGGCTCAAGAACCATCTTATCAAGCGCGGCGTCTGGTCGGATGAACGTCACAAGCAGGCAGAGGCCGAAGTGATGGACCTTGTGGTTGCCGCACAGCGCGAAGCGGAAGCCATTGGTACGCTGCATGACGGTCGCAAGCCGTCGATGCGCGACATGTTTGAGGATGTCTATGCTGAAACACCGCCGCATCTCATCCGCCAGCGTCAGGAAGCGGGGTTTTAATCCATGAGCAAAATGACCATGATCGAGGCGATCCAGAACGCCCACGATATCGCCATGGAACGCGACAAGAAAGTCGTCGTGTTCGGTGAGGATGTCGGATATTTCGGCGGTGTTTTCCGCTGTACGGCTGGCCTCCAGAAGAAATACGGCAAGGAACGCTGCTTCGATGCGCCGATCAGCGAGCTTGGCATTGTCGGCACCGCTATCGGCATGGCCGCTTACGGCCTTCGCCCCTGCATCGAAGTGCAGTTCGCGGACTATGTCTACCCGGCCTATGACCAGATCGTTTCCGAGGCTGCGCGCCTGCGTTATCGTTCGGCGGGCGAATTCACCTGTCCCATCGTGATCCGTATGCCATCCGGCGGCGGTATCTATGGCGGCCAGACGCACAGCCAGAGCCCGGAAGCGCTTTTCACCCATGTGTCGGGCCTGAAGACAGTTATGCCGTCTACACCTGCCGATGCCAAGGGGTTGCTGCTGGCGGCCATCGAAGACCCTGACCCCGTCATCATGTTCGAACCGAAACGGCTTTATAACGGTCCTTTCGACGGGCATCACGACCGTCCGGTGACGTCCTGGAAGAAGCATGATCTCGGCGATGTGCCGGAAGGCTATTATACCGTGCCGCTCGGCAAGGCTGCCATTCGCCGCGAGGGCAGTGACGTGACGGTGCTTGCCTATGGCACCATGGTCCATGTGGCGCTTGCAGCCGCCGAGGAAACCGGCGTCGATGCGGAGATTATCGATCTTCGCACGTTGCTCCCGCTCGATACGGACACGATCATGGCGTCGGTGAAGAAGACCGGGCGCTGCGTTATCGTGCACGAAGCGACGCTGACCTGCGGTTATGGTGCAGAACTTGCCGCACTCGTCCAGCGCGACTGCTTTTATCATCTGGAAGCGCCAATCCTCCGCGTTACCGGTTGGGATACGCCTTATCCGCACGCGCAGGAATGGGCCTATTTCCCCGGTCCGGACCGGGTAGGTCGCGCGCTAACATCCATCATGGAATCTTGAGGGGGGAGGGAAGCATGGCACATTTTACAATCAAGCTCCCCGATGTCGGTGAAGGCGTTGCCGAGGCCGAACTTGTCGAATGGCATGTGAAGGTCGGCGATGTCGTGCGCGAGGATGATCTTCTCGCAGCTGTCATGACCGACAAGGCAACGGTGGAAATTCCATCATCACGCGGCGGCAAGGTCATTGCCATCAATGGCGAAGTGGGCGAGAAGATCGCGGTCGGGTCCGAACTGGTACGGCTGGAGATCGAGGGCAGTGCGACGGAAGAAAAGCCTGTCGAAAAAGCCGGGGAAAATCCGGCTCCAGCGACCGTGGAAACGGTCAAGCCGCAACCAGCACCAACTCCTGAAACACCGGTTCTGTTGCAGACGCCGGTTCCTCCTAAGCCCGCTGCGCCGAAGCGTGAGAGTGCAGGTCGACCATTCACCGGCGCTGGCCCAATACGCGGTGAGGGCGAAAAGCCGTTGGCAACACCATCCGTCAGACTGCGGGCCCGTGATGCAGGTGTCGATCTGCGTCGTGTTCGCGGAACAGGTCCGGCGGGGCGTATCACGCATGAAGACCTCGACCTCTTTTTCCAGCAGGAAACAGGCGCAGCACCGGCTCTGTCCGGTTACGCAGCCGATAGTTCGGTCAACGAGATCAAGGTTATCGGCCTTCGCCGCAAGATTGCCGAACGCATGGCCGAGGCCAAGCGCCATATTCCGCATATTACTATCGTTGAAGAAGTCGACGTCAGCCAGATCGAGGAGCTTCGCGCCAAGCTCAATCACGAGCAGAAGGAAGGCCGTCCGCGCCTCACGCTGTTGCCGTTCATCATCCGCGCGATCGTGAAAGCCGTGAAGGAGCAGCCCGGCCTCAATGCGCATTTCGATGACGAGGCCGACATCATCCGCCAGTTTGGTGGCGTGCATATCGGCATTGCCACGCAGACGCCGAACGGTCTGATCGTGCCAGTCGTGCGCCATGCGGAAAGCATGAGTGTATTCGCGGCGGCTTCGGAATTGTCGCGTGTTACCGACGCCGCGCGCAACGGCACGGCGAAGCGTGAGGAACTGACCGGTTCCACCATCACCATCACATCGCTTGGGCCGCTTGGCGCAATCGCCACAACACCGATCATCAACCGCCCGGAAGTCGCAATCGTCGGCATCAACAAGATGGCCGTTCGTCCGATGTGGGACGGCGTGCAGTTCGTGCCGCGCAAGATGATGAACCTGTCTTGTAGTTTCGACCATCGCGTGATCGACGGCTGGGATGCAGCGGTCTTCGTGCAGAAGCTGAAAAGCCTTCTGGAGACGCCTGCCATGATTTTTGTAGAAGGCTGATCGAATGAGTGAGATTTCCTGCAAACTCCTGATTATCGGCGGCGGCCCCGGCGGCTATGTATGCGGCATCCGGGCAGGCCAGCTTGGCATCGACACAGTGCTGGTGGAAAAGACACGGCTGGGTGGCACCTGCCTCAATGTGGGTTGCATCCCGTCCAAGGCGCTGATCCACGCAGCCGACGAATTCCACCGGCTTTCTGTCTTCGCGTCAAAGGGCGCACTCGGTATTTCGGCAGAAAATCCGGCCATCGATTTTGCCAGAACGCTTGAATGGAAAGACGGCATCGTGAGCCGCCTCAATGGCGGCGTGGCAGGCCTCCTGAAACGGTCGCGCGTGCGCATGTTCCATGGGCAAGCTCGCTTTCTCGACGGGAAGACCGTTCTCGTTGAAACCGATACAGGCCGTCAGACGATCCACGCCGAAAACATCGTGATCGCAACCGGCTCGGTCCCGGTCGAAATTCAGGCGCTGCCATTTGGCGGAAAAGTCATTTCGTCCACTGAAGCGCTGTCACTGGAAAAAATTCCGGAAAAGCTCGCCATTGTCGGCGGCGGCTATATCGGGCTGGAAATCGGCACGGCCTTTGCCAAGCTTGGCGCGAAGGTTACTGTGGTGGAAGCGACGGATCGCATCCTGCCGCAATATGATGCCGAACTGACGCGTCCGGTCATGGCACGCCTGAAGGCGCTCGGTGTTGAAGTCCTGACCAACACTTCGGCCAAGGGACTATCAAAGGATGAGACGGGGCTGGAAGTTCTCACCGCCGATGGCGCTACGAAGTCCATCGAGGCCGACAAGATACTCGTTACAGTAGGCCGTAAGCCGCAGACCGATGGCTGGGGCTTGAGCGAAATCCGCCTCGATATGGACGGACGTTTCATCCGTATCGATGAGCGCTGCCGCACCTCCATGCGCGGTGTCTGTGCTATCGGTGACGTGACCGGCGAGCCAATGCTTGCGCATCGTGCCATGGCACAGGGCGAGATGGTGGCGGAAATCATTGCAGGTGGAAATCAGGTCTGGGACAAGCGTTGCATTCCTGCCGTCTGCTTCACCGATCCGGAAATCGTCACTGTAGGGCAGTCGCCGGAGGAAGCCCGCAAGGCTGGTCATGAAATTCAGGTCGGTATTTTCCCGTTTCAGGCCAACGGTCGGGCGATGACCATCGAACGCGAAGATGGCATGATCCGCGTCGTTGCACGTGCGGATAATCACCTCATTCTCGGCATTCAGGCTGTCGGCGTCGGGATATCCGAGCTTTCATCATCCTTCGCGCAAGCGGTGGAGATGGGGGCAAGATTGGAAGACATCGCCGCTACGATCCACGCACATCCGACATTGAGCGAGGGCTTTGCTGAAGCCAGCATGAAAGCTCTCGGCCACGCGTTACACATCTAACCTTTTGACTTGCGTTCGTGCCGCCAGAGAAAAATGGCGGCACCGGCAACCATGGCAGCAAGCGCAAACCATGTGATTGCATAGGAAAGATGGCTGTTACGGAATTTCACGACCGTCAGCCCACCGATGGGAAGCGCTCCTGCGCTGGCAGTTGCATCGGCATCGATGAAATAGGGCGCAACCGGCCCCAGATTTTCCTTCTGCGCAAAGGCCGCGACATCGCGCGAATTCCAGTCATTGCGCGCCGGGTCGTTCGGGCGCAGGAAGAACCCATCCGGTTCCGGCATACGTAGCAAGCCGGTCACGGTCGTTTCACCGGCAATTTGCGTTTCCTGCCGCGATGACGGATCGCGCTTGTCGTTTGGAACCAGGCCACGATTGATGAAAATCAGTGCGCCATCGGGCGAACGCATCGGCGTCAGGACCCAATAACCCGCGCCTCGTTCGGTCAGCGCGTGAACCAGCACTTCCTTGTCGTTCAGATAGGTGCCGGTCAGCATGACATGACGATACTCGTCATCCTTCTGGTTGACATTGGCCCAATCGTCCGGACCCGGCGCTGCAATTGGCTCGGCATGAACACGCGCATCAACCCTTGCGATGAGATCGAGCTTCCATTGCAGGCGCTCAACCTGCCAGATGCCCAGCCCCATGAAAACGATGAAGAAGATGGCCCCCAGCACCGACATCAAAACAAGGAAGAACCGGGAAGAAGTTTTCTGGACCGTTTGTTCATTTTCGGGGGAGGGCATCATCTTGTCCTTCAATCACGGCAGCCAGCAGAGCCTGATGCAGAAAGTGGCCTTCTATAACAAAAATTCAATGCCAAGAAAGGGTTGGACCACAAAAGAACGTGATCATCGAACTTGTCAGTCGCAGGCCGGATTTTACATACTGGCGCAAAGAGAATCGTATCATTTCTGAGAAGTAGCTGGATATGACGGATTGCATCGTTCTTGGTGCCGGTATGGTGGGTGTCGGCGCGGCGCTCGCCCTGCAGGAAAGGGGCTGGTCCGTTCTTCTTGTCGACCGAAGCGGTCCGGGAACCGAAACGAGTTATGGCAATGCCGGGATAATCCAGACAGAAGCCGTAAGCCCCTATGCCTTGCCACGCGCCCCATTGGAACTGCTGAAGGCTGCATTCGGTGCCAATAATCAGGTCGCATGGCGGCTTCGCGATATGCCGGGACAGATTGGCGCCCTGTCGCGCTACTGGCACAATTCGGAAGCGGGGCGTCACCGCACAGCTTCGCAGTTCTATGCGCGTATGATCCGGCGTGCTGCCGACGATCATGCTCCATTGATCAAAGCTTCAGGAGCCGAGACCCTGATAAGGCGGACCGGACTGCGTGAGCTGCATCGTTCCGCCCGTTCGTTTGATATTTCCGCGCGTGATGCGGAGAGGAAAAAACAGGAGTTCGGCGTTGCGAGCATCATTGAGGACAGCAAGGCTGTCCGCGCTGCTGAACCCTCGTTGAAGACTGATCCGGCCGGGGCCATCCATTGGACCGATCCCTGGTCCTGTTCCGATCCGGGCGCTCTCGTTCAGTCCTATGTTGGCCTTTTCGTAAAGCGCGGGGGAATCTTTCTGCACGGCGATGCGCGCAGTTTGCGGCAGGATGGTTCCGGCTGGCAGGTTGACACAATCGGAGGGCCACATCGCGCACGCCACGTTGTTCTTGCTCTGGGCCCATGGAGCCCGGAAGTCCTTCGCGGTTTCGGCTATAAAATTCCACTTGTTATCAAGCGCGGATACCATCAGCATTTTTCGGGCACCGGGCCGAAGGTTCCAATCGTCGACGTACACAATTCAACAGTGGCAACGCCGATGGATGCGGGCTTGCGCATCCTGACCGGGGCCGAACTGACACCTTTGAACAGCGTGGCTCGCCAGCAGCAGCTTAACAGGTCTATCAAGGCCATAAACGAGCTTTTCGACATCGGCGCTCCTACAGAAAAGACGTCGTGGTTCGGCAGTCGCCCCTGTATGCCCCGTATGCTGCCCGTCGTTGCGGAGGCTCCGCGACACAAGGGCATGTGGCTGAATTTCGGGCACGGTCATCAAGGGTTTACACTCGGGCCGACGACGGGGCGGATTCTCGCTGAACGTATAAGCGGGGAAGCAAAGGATACCGAGCTTTATCGCGCACTCGATCTTCAGCACTGACTATCTTGTGATGATAAAATTACAGCGCCTACCGCATTCGCTTTGAATGCGTGGCGCTGAGCAGGTTTTCTAATATATCGCTTCGTTATCAGGCAAGTTTATGAATTCTGCGTCTACGGTGAGAGTAGCCGCCCTTTGATAGGCGCAACACGTTGCAAACCTGAGTCTTGTCTTCTGAGGGCTTTGGCATCTGCTCATGGATACGCAGCAAAATCTGCTGTGTGACAGTACGATCCTTTTCACTCGTGGCAGGACCGATAATAATGCTTTTCATCGATCATTCTCCCTGTTTTCTGGGCGCGAAACAACTCTCGAAGCTGTCTCGACCGATTATCAAGAATGTACGAATGAACTAAGTATTAACCAAATTTTACATCTTGACAAGCGCATTGCTGCAACAGTTTCTAAACCATTGGCAAGGCGCAGCAAAAGGCCGGATCGCATCTGCAATCCGGCCACTCTTTAACCTGGATTTGGCGGCGATCAGTCGCGGCTCCCTGTCAGGATCTCGCGCTTGCCCACATGATTGGCAGGGCCGACCAGGCCGTCTTTTTCCATCCGCTCCACGAGCGAGGCGGCGCGGTTGTAACCGATACCGAGGCGGCGCTGGATATAGGACGTGGAGCACTTCTTGTCGCGCATCACGACCTTGATGGCCTGTTCATACACATCATCACCATCTTCCGAACCCATTGAGGTTGCGTCGAAAACAGCCGCCTCCGGCGTTGCGTCTTCGTCTTCCTCGTCTTCCGTCACGGTCGCCAGATAATCCGGGCGTCCCTGTTCCTTGAGGTGATTGACCACCTTTTCCACTTCCTCGTCTGAAACGAACGGACCATGGACGCGGACGATGCGTCCGCCGCCTGCCATATGCAGCATGTCGCCCTGACCGAGAAGCTGCTCGGCACCCATTTCGCCGAGGATGGTACGGCTGTCGATCTTCGAGGTAACCTGGAACGAGATGCGGGTCGGGAAGTTGGCCTTGATCGTTCCGGTGATGACATCGACCGATGGACGCTGCGTGGCCATGATGAGGTGAATGCCAGCGGCGCGGGCCATCTGGGCAAGACGCTGGACTGCACCTTCAATGTCCTTGCCTGCAACCATCATCAGGTCGGCCATCTCGTCGATGATGACCACGATGTAAGGCATAGGCGTCAGGTCGAGCTCTTCCTGAATATAGGTCGCTTCACCCGTTTCCTTGTCGAAGCCGGACTGGACCGTGCACATCACGGTTTCGCCCTTGCCCTTGGCCGAGGCGGCGCGGGCATTGAAGCCTTCGATGTTGCGGACACCGAGGCGGGCCATCTTGCGATAGCGCTCCTCCATCTCACGCACGGCCCATTTCAGGGCGACGACCGCCTTCTTCGGATCGGTAACAACCGGGGTCAAAAGGTGCGGAATGCCGTCATAGATGGACAGTTCCAGCATCTTCGGGTCAACCATGATCAGACGGCATTCTTCCGGCTTGAAGCGGTAGAGCAGCGAAAGGATCATCGTATTGATGGCAACCGATTTGCCCGAGCCGGTCGTGCCCGCCACCAGAAGGTGAGGCATCTTGGCCAGTTCTGCGATGATCGGTTCACCACCGATACCCTTGCCGAGGCAAAGCGGCAGACGATAGTTCGATGCCTCGAACGTGCGGCTGTCGATCATTTCGCGCAAGTAAACGGTTTCGCGATTGGCATTCGGCAGCTCGATGCCGATCACATTGCGGCCTGGAACGACAGCGACGCGGGCGGACAGCGCCGACATGGAGCGAGCGATGTCATCGGCGAGGCCGATGACACGCGAGGATTTTACGCCAGGCGCCGGTTCAAACTCATAGAGCGTGACGACGGGACCGGGGCGGACATGGATGATCTCACCGCGCACGCCGAAATCCTCCAGCACGCTTTCCAGCAATCCCGCACTACGTTCCAGCATTTCCTGCGTGATGACATTTCCGTCCTGTTCAGGCGGCATCTGCAGGAGATCACGTGGGGGGAATTCATACTCGCCATGCATCACCGGCGCTTCCGCGCGGGGGAGGGGCTGCGGCTGGTACAATGCAATCGAAGGCGCTGCCTTGACCGGAGCAGGCTTTTCGATGGCTGGCTCCGGAGCCACTACTTCCTCGACAACATGCTCTTCGGCTTCCGCAACGGTGAGCACGACTTCGTCTTCGGTAGCTTCACCGGCAACTTCGGGAGCAATCTCAGGCGTGGCCACAACCGGCTGTGGAGCAGGCGTTTCGATCTCGACTGCGGCAACAGGTTCCGGTGCGACGATCTCCCGCGGTGCGGAAGCTGCAGGGACGACCGGGGTTTCTGCGACTGGCTGAACAGGAGCCACGGCAACCAGCTCTGGCTGCTTGTTCCATTCACGAATGCGGAACTGTGCCAGAATGGATTCAACAGTAGGCAAAGGCTTGCGAGGCTCTGCCGGAACGGCAGAAACGAGCGGCTCCGCAGGCACAAGTGCCGTGTCGATATCGCAACCTTCCCAGAAAGCGAAGTCGGAAAGATAGGCGAAGGCCGATGGCTGAGCTGGATTTACAGTTTTGGCCACGACTGGAGCTGCTTTCAAAACGGTTTGTACCGGAGCAACGGCGGCAGCGACGGTAACTGCAGGCATTGCAGGTGGCACCGGTGCGACCGGCGAACGAACCATGCCCTGCGACACGGTCTTCTGGAGTTCTGCGACAGCCATGGGCTGGGCCTCGGCAACCTCCCCAACGCTGATGGCAGGCGTAGCTTCGGCCGCGTTCGTCTGTGAGCGCTCATTGATGCTCGGAAGCTCCTCGCCGCGACGGCGCAGAAGCTCGACTTCCGGCGTACGGGTAAAGCGAACATTCGCGCCGAGCGAAAAATGAACTTTCCAGGCATCGTCACTGGCCGGATTGTGACTTCCCGTCTGGCCGCGAGGCAGCTTCGGGTCCTGGGCGTTCTCTGCACGATTTCCTGTCGATTGGGGGAAATTTTCTCTCAAATTACGCATGATACCTGAACCATAGATACTGTCGCCTGAATGAGCCCAAGTAATAAAAAATGAAGGTTAACAACCCCCTTCCGAAACGACCTAAAAGACAGAAATTTCTTGCGGTACCTGCATTCTCACAAGAGCCGAAACCGAGATATAAACACCCTCGGTTGCATGTCTATTTCCATTATTATCAACATGATAAAGTAATTTCTTATATTAATTTATGCGCAAAACAACAATCAAAGGTAGTTTATGCCGCCTGTTAATTCGGCGACCTGAAAGTGCGGCCTGACCGCAGAAGGGACTCAGGTTGGCAGACTCAATGATCAGTCTCGGGCAAGCGCCACAACCGGGTCGAGCCTGGAGGCATTGCGGGCCGGAATGAAACCGAATCCAATGCCAATCAGGCTTGAACAGACAAGCGCAATCACGATGGATGTCGGTGAATAGATGAGCTGAAACATCGAACTGAACTGCGCGAAAAGCAGGCCGAATCCTGCCGCGATGAGAACCCCAAGCACTCCACCGATGAGACAGACAAGAACCGCTTCGATCAGGAACTGTTGCAATATATCGCTCTGGCGCGCGCCGATTGCCATGCGGACACCGATCTCGTTGATTCGTTCGGAAACAGCCACAAGCATGATGTTCATCACGCCGATGCCGCCGACGAAAAGCGATATGCCTGCAATACTGGATACCAGAAGGGCAAGTGTTGCAGTTGTGGCCTGAATGGTCTTCTGCAGGCTATCCGTATTGAAAACGGAGAAATCCTTCTCACCATGTCGCTTGGTCAGAAATGCCGTAATCAGTTTTTCGGCTTCGGACGGGTCCATCGTGTCGGCAACGCGAACCACAATCATCTGCAATGAGCGCGAACCGGTCATGCGCGTTTTAACGGTCGAATAGGGCAGGTAGACTTCCAGAGTCTGTGCCGAGCCCGGTCCCCGGTCCTCGGCTTTGACGACCCCGACGATACGCACCGGCACTTGCTTCAAAAGGATAATTTTGCCAATCACGGAGCCGACCTCATGCGGGAAAAGGGTCGTCTTGGCAGTTTCATCGACAACCGCGACCTGTTCCAGGTCGTCAACGCTGCGCTGATCGAAGAAGCGACCTTCGAGCAGCTTGCTGTTGCGGGTGGCAAAATATTCCGAACCGACACCATTGACCGAGACACTGACTTCCTTGTCACCAACGCGAATGGTGGAGCTGGTCGTATCGGAAGGGGTCGCGGCCACGACATAGGGTAGTTTTGCGATCTCGTCGGCATCACCCAGATTGAGCGTCGTAATCTGGGCTGCTTTCAGATCGCCAAATCCCCTACCGGGACTGATGTAGAGCGTATTGGTGCCAAGATCGCTGATCCGTTCCAGAATCTGCTGTTGTGATCCTTGCCCGAGCGCCACAACACAAACGACCGATGCCGTACCGATAATAATGCCGAGCATCGTCAGAAATGTGCGGAGCCGATGCGCATTCATCGAGCGAAGCGCCATCGCGAAAGCCTCGTTGAAGCGGTCGCGCATTCCGGCAAGTAAACTTGGTCTCGCAGGTCCCTGCTCAACCGGTACGGAAGTCACTGGCCGCTCAGTCTCCCCATTTCTCGTATCGGAAATGATTTCACCATCGCGGATTTCGATGATGCGCTGTGCCCGCGCGGCAACCTGCCGGTCATGCGTAACGATGACGATGGTGCGCCCTTCACGATTCAACTCCTGAAGAATTCCCAGGACTTCCTCGCCACTATGACTGTCGAGTGCGCCGGTCGGTTCGTCCGCCAGAATGACATCTGCATCGTTGATGAGCGCGCGGGCGATAGATACACGCTGCTGCTGGCCACCGGAGAGCTGGCTTGGCCGGTGATGGGTGCGGTCACCCATACCGAGCCGCTGAAGTATCATTTCTGCCTTCTTCCGCCGCTCGTCTTTTCTCTGACCCGAGTAAATCGCTGGAATCTCGACATTGCCAATGGCATCGAGTTCACCGAGCAAGTGATAGCGCTGAAAAATGAAACCGAAATGCTCGCGCCGCAGCTGGGCCAGCTCATCCGCTTCAAGCTCCGAAGTCGCACGACCGGAGATCAGGTATTCACCTTCCGACGGACGATCCAGACAGCCAAGAATGTTCATCAACGTGGACTTGCCCGAACCGGACGCGCCGATGATTGCTACCATCTCGCCGCGCTCGATGGTCAGATTCACATGGTTCAGGACCGTCGTGAAGTCGTCGCCCGACGGGTAATGTCGTGAAACGCCCTTGAGCGAGAGCAGCGGCGCATCACTCATGTCAGATACCGGCTGGGGCAGGCGTGACAACCTGATTGTCAGTCACAACCTTATCCCCCTCGTTCAGGCCTGAAAGGATTTCGCTGTTGATCTTGTCGGTAATGCCGGTTTCAACCGTTCGTTCCTCGATCTTGTTGGCAGCAGTCACCAGGCGAACCGTGTACTTGCCGGGTTCGTTCGTGTCCTTGAGGGCCGTCACAGGCACGATCAATGCGTTTGCCGCCTTGGCAAGCAAAATGTGAACCTCGGTTGTCATATAGGTTCTGAGCAGGCCGTCCGGATTGGGGACGTTGAAAATACCTTTGTAATAAATGGCCGAAGCGGTCGCCGCGCTGGAAGAACTCGCGGCTGTTGTCGTGAAGCTTTTGTCGCTCACGATGGAATCCGGCGCCGGTTCAATCTTCTCAAGCTTGGCTTCATAACGTTTGAGGTTCTGTCCGGAAATGGTGAAGTAAAGCGGCATTCCCTCGCGAACCTGCGTGATGTCCGCTTCCGATATATCCGCCTCGACGGTCATCGTGTCGAGCTGGCCGAGAATGACGATCGTCGGCGCACTCTGCTGTGCGTTGACGGTTTGTCCCTCCTGAACCACCGTCGCAAGGATCGTTCCATCAATCGGCGCGGTGATGCGGGTATAGGCGAGGTTGGTCTCGGCGATCTGAACGTCGACTTTCGCCGCGGCGATTGCCGCTTCGCTGTTGGCAACCTGCGCTTCCTTCGACTTTACGGTACTGACCGCCTTGTCGTATTCGGCGCGTGCGACGGCATTCTTGCCGATCATCATCTCGTTTCGGGCCAGATCCTGTCTGGCAAGTTCAAGGTCGGCCAGATTCTGGGCGCGCGTGGCTTCATTCTGGCGCAGCGATGCCTGAGCCTTGTTCAACTCGTTTTGTTGGTTGGTCGAGTCGATCAGCGCAACGACGTCGCCAGCCTTGATCTGCTGGCCGGGCTTCACTTTGAGAGAAAGAATACGACCGGTTGCCTGCGCGCCGATAGCAACCAGATTTTTCGGTCGTAATGTGCCAGTGGCAAGAACCGAACTTTCGATGTCGCCCCGCTTGATTACGGTCGTAGCGGGCAAAGGTTCTTCTTTCGTCAGGGAACGTACGACGAAATAGCCGACGATCAGCAATGCGATGAGGATGGCCAGCCATAGACGCCAGCGAAAACGCCGTTTCGACTTGGGTTTCATAGTGGTCTCTTATCGGTTGTCAGCGGAGGAAGGGGCGTCGTCTTGACGACGCGGGGACCTGTGTAGCCATCGATGACCTCAGGTTTCGCGACGTCAATAAGGCCGTTCCAGCCGCCGCCCAATGCTTTCTGCAGGGCGACATAATTCAGGACAAGATCGGTCCGGGCCTGACTGAGATTGGTTTCTGCGCTTAAGAGATCACGCTGTGCAGTCAGCACATCCACGAAACTTTTCGTACCTGCCCTGTATTGCTCCAGCGTTAGCTCATTGATCTTGCGGCTGTTGCTGACGATTTTCTGCAACTGGCCAACGCGCAGACGGTTCTGATTGAGCGATACGCTGGCATTTTCAACTTCGCTGAGCGCTGTCAGAATGGACTTGCGATAGGCGATGAACGACTGGTCGCGCGCTGCGCGCGCCGCGTCCACATCGGCATTCAATTTTCCGCCCTGGAAGATCGGAACGGTCAAACTGGGACCGAAGGCCCAACTGATCGTCGACAGCCTGCCAAGATCACCGAAATTGGTACCACCCGTATTGATGTTTCCGGTGAGCGAAATGCTCGGATAGAGCAGGGCCTGCTTCTGGCCGACACTTGCATTGGAACTTGCATAGTCCCGTTCTGCTGCGCGAACATCCGGGCGGCCCAGCAACAGGTCGGCAGGCAATCCGGCAGAAACCTTGCGCGGGATTGATGGGATCGGACGCGACTTGTCCAGAACGCTCGCCAGCGCCGACGAAGACCGGCCGGTCAAGACCGACAACTGGTTGAGATATTGCGCGTAGCTGATCCGTAGTCCCGGAACCTGCGATTCAGTCGTCGCGGCTTGTGTCTCGGCGTTCAGAAGATCGACCTGCGAAATCTGTCCGGCTTCCAGTTGGCTGCGCGTCAGCGCCACTGTCTGCCGCTGCGATGCAGCATTACGCTGTGCGATGGCGATACTGGCCTGCGTGCCGCGTAAATTGGCATAATTGGTGGCGATGTCACCGATCAGCGTGACTAGCGCTGCCCGCAATTGCTCATTTGCGGATTCGACATTGTAATAAGCCGCTTCCACACCGCGCTTGTTGCCGCCGAAAAGATCGAGTTCCCATGTCGTGTTAAAGCCCATGCTGGACTGGTTTGAAGCCGTCACATTGGGGCCGTCCGACCGCTTGTAGCTTCCGTCACCATTGAGTTGCGGATAAAGCGTGCCGCCCGCCGAGGTATAATTGGCCCGGGCCTGCCGCACCTTTGCCTTCGCAGTTGCCACATCCGGGCTGCCAGCAATTCCATCAGCTATCAGCTGATCCAGAACCGGGTCTTTCAGGTTTTTCCACCAGTCGCCCAATAGCGGGGCGCGTTTGTCAGCCTTGCTGTTCCATCCGGCAGGCGTCACCACATTCGGTTTCTGGTAGTCTGGACCAACGGTAACGCATGCCGCCAGCAATGGCAGGATGCTTCCCAATACAGTCAGGCGAACAAGTGATATCGTCAAAAAGTTGGTCCTGAAATTTCCGAGCTGTCATCGATTCAGCATATGACTGCTCCGAAAACGAAGCGCCTTTATACCTGCAACGGTTGTGCCTAGGCAGTCCAAGGTAGTGGGAGTATGCCATGGGTCGCGCCGAGTCGCGGATTGGGAGCATAATGCCATCCTTCATTCCCGATCATCAGTGAATGATCGAAGTCAAATGTGACAATGCACAGAAAATATCAGGGTTTTGTGTGGAAACTATCGGCGTCCAGGGCGCCTACGCCGGTTGGCTCTCCAGCCAGTCTGCAAGCGAGCGACGACTTGCGGCGCGTCCGCGCATCGCTTCAGCCATGCACATGGAGTTGAGGACGGCTTCCTGCGTGGATTCAACTGCTGCGCGAAACAACGTATCGATACGGTTTTCGTTGAGCACCGCAATCTCGACCACATCACGCGCTTCGTCATGATCGAAGGTCACTGCTGTTGAAAAGCCGATGGCAATATCGCCGCTACCGTGCCCCCAGAATGCACCGAGACGCGCCAGTCCCGCGCCGCAACGACGGGTCACGCGCTTGAGCTGGCGGTGTTCCATCGGAACATCGGTCGCAAGCACCAGAATGACCGAGCCCTTTTCGGGCTGATCGTCCGCCTTCGGCGAGGGCTTGCGTCCGTCCGGAAGAACCAGATCACCGGCCCGACCGAAATTGGTCAGCGCCAGAACGCCGAGGTGATAAACCTTGCCATCAAGTTCGAACCGGCGTGAGGACGTACCAATGCCCCCTTTGAAGCCGAAACAGCTCATGCCGGTTCCCGCACCGACATTGCCTTCGCCAACATCCGTTCCGGCAATCTTCAAGGCTTCCTGCGCGTCAGCTTCCGTGACGGCCATCGCCTGAATATCGTTGAGCGGACCGTCATTGCATTCCAGAACGACAGGATTGACGGTTGCCGTGGTGCGCCCGATATCGGGATTGCCCGCAATCGCCTCGCGGATCAACGCATTGGCGCAGGTTCCGACGCCAAACGTGTTGGTGAGCAGGATCGGCGTCTCGAGCGTGCCCAGTTCCTCGACCTGCACAAGGCCAGTGCTCTTGCCGAATCCGTTGATGACATCGCAGGCCGCCAGCACCTTGCGGCGATACATGTTGCCGTCATGCGGGATGATTGCCGTCACGCCGGTATTGATATCGCCGTTGCGCAAGGTGCGGTGCCCCACGCGCACGCCCGGTACATCGGTTATGGCGTTTTGTTCGCCCGGCTGCATGATGCCGCAAATGATGCCGTAGTCGCGTGCCTTGCCTGTCATGGTCATTTTCCGTCAGGTGTTGAAGGGGCAGGGCGTCAAAGACGCCCGGCCTCGATAATGCGTTTGAGGAAAGCCTGCGTGCGCTCGCCCTGCGGATTGCCGAAAATCTGCGACGGCGGGCCTTCTTCATAGACCTTGCCGTTTTGCAGGAAACAGACCTTGTCCGCAACCTCGCGGGCAAAACCCATTTCATGCGTGGCGAGCACCATCGTCATGCCCTTCTTGGCAAGGTCGCGCACGATGTCGAGCACTTCCGACACCAGTTCGGGATCAAGCGCCGAGGTGATTTCGTCCAGCAGCAGGAGCGTCGGGTCCATCAGGAGCGCACGCACAATGGCCACACGCTGCTGCTGTCCGCCGGACAGACGATCCGGATATTCCTTCGCCTTGTGATCAAGCCCGATACGCGCCAGCAGCGCCAGACCCTTTTCCTCGGCTTCCCTCACCGGCTTGCCCAGTACTTTTGTTGGCCCCAGCGTGACATTTTCCATAACCGTCATGTGCGGAAACAGATTATATCCCTGGAACACGATGCCGATCTCGCGACGCAATATGTCAAGGTCAACGCCCGGCCCGGTCACGCGGTCGCCATGCAGGCGGATTTCGCCTTCGTCGATGGTCTCAAGCCGGTTGATGCAGCGCAGAAGCGTGGACTTGCCGCAGCCGGAAGGTCCGATCAGACACACGACCTGATGTTCCTCGATATCCAGGCTGATGCCGGACAGAACTTCCAGTGAGCCGTAGCGCTTGATTGCCTTGTCGATTTCTACGAGTGCCATTATCCGTCCCCCTTACATGCTCGAGCGCATTTTTCTGCGATCACGTTCGATCAGGCGGTCCACAAAGCGGGCCTGCGGAATGGTGATGACGATGAACAGAATGGCGACGGTGGTGACAGCCGACAGGTTGAAATAGTTCGCGGCGATGATCTTCGACTGGTTGAAGGCATCGATTGTGCCGATGATGGCGACCAGTGCGGTGTCTTTCTGCAAGCTGATGCAATTGTTCATCAGCGGCGGAATGATGCCGCGCACGGCAAGCGGCACGACCACATAGCGCATGGTGCGCGCATAGGAGAGGCCGAGCGAACGCGCTGCCGCGATCTGGCTTGGATGTACGCTTTCAATGCCCGCGCGATAGACTTCAGACGTATAGGCGCCGTAGGTCAGCGTCAGCGCAATGATGGCATAGGCGTTGGAGGACAGATCCTTCAGGATCGGCAGGCCGGTCAGAGGCAGGCCGAAACCGATAAGATAGATCGTGATGATGGCCGGAAGTCCGCGAAACAGATCGCTGTAGAGCGTTGCAAGCACGCGGATGGGCTTGCCAGCCTTGCCCGGCAGCGTGCGCGCAATGGCGATGACGAGCGCCCAGACGAGGATCAGGATGGCCGATACGAAGAAGATGACGATATTCGTGCCGAAGGCTTTCAGCACCGTACCTGCCGATTTGACGATCAGGCTGACGTCGAAGAAGGTTCGGCTGACGGCTGCGTCATTGACGATCATGAACCACGCGCCGGCGCAGATGATAAGAACCGCTACCGCATAGGAAATCACCTGCCAGGAAAGATCGGACGCCTGTGCGCCGAGCTCGCGTCCACGGTAGATATCGGCGCTCTTTCCCGCTTCGCCCGAAATCTGCACGGCACGCCAAGCAAACCAGAGGACAGCAAGCGGTGCCAGCAGCAGCACTATGCCGACTGCCACAACGGGCAATTCAGGCCAGCCCTGCGAGATCGTATAGCTCGAAACGCTATAGACCGTCTGGCCCGAGGCCAGAAGGGTAAGGAAGGAAAAGACAAAAGCGAACAGGGAACGACCGCCATGGGTGCGAACCTTGTTTCGGACACGCCATTGCCGCGCGCGTTCCGCGCTTGCATCCGGTGCCGGATAAGACATGGTTTATTCTCGCTGAAACAGATGGGGAAACGGTCCCGACGATCGGGAACGCCAGCCGCAAAAATCGGATACTGAGTGCCGATCAGTCCGGGTCGCAACCGGCATTGCGATTGCGACCCGAAAACCGTCAGATCATGGCTTCCAGAGCGGAACGTCGGAAGGCGACATTCCCCAGGACGGAAGCAGATAGGCAGCTTCAAGCTTCTTCAGCGTGCCATCCTTGTTCATGTCCTCGATAAGCTGGTCGATGACCTTCTTGTTTTCCGAACCCTTCGGGTAGATGCCTGCGGTTTCGCCGCCGGACGTATATTTGCCGACAACTGCCAGCTTGCCGTTGGAATTCTGCACCTGTCCGAGAATGATCGAGAGGTCGGTCATCACGGCATCAACCTTGCCAGCGGCAAGAGCGGTGAACATGGAAGCCGTATCGTCGAACACGTCGAGGCTTGCGACCTTCAGCGTATCCTGTGCGAAAGGAACCAGCGTCGTACCGGCCTGTGTTCCGATCTTTCCGGTCTTCATGTCGCCTTCGCTAACCGGCTTGTCGGCACGTGCAGCAACACCGTAATCGGAATTCATGTAAGGAACGGAGAAATCCACGACCTTCTTGCGCGGCTCGGTAACCGAGATCAGCGCAAGCGCGATGTCGTAATCCTTGTTCTGACCGGCAACAATGGAGTCGAACGAGGCGTTGACGAGCTTTACCTTGTCGAGGCCCAGACGATGCGCAATGTTGACCGCCATGCAGAATTCATAGCCGTCCTTGATGCTGTCCGGCGTATCGCCGTTGAACTGGCCAAGGGCAGGCAGGTTGATGATGACAGTAAACTGCCCTTCAACCGCCGGATTGATCTTGGCCGAGCCCTTTTCGCCGGTCAGCGGGCAATCGCCATAGCCTTCGGTCGCTGCCGATGCGGCTCCCGCACCTGCCAGCGCCGCTGCGCTGGCGAAAACTGCGCCATAGGCCGTCTGTTTAAGTAGTCTTTTTATTGTCATTGTCCCCTCTTGCTTTCTTTTGTTGAGGTTAAGGTTGAAGTACCGGCTCCGCTCCCGTGCGAGCCATTTCCATATAAATCTCCTGCAGGCGGCGGGTGATTGGCCCCGGTTTGCCGTCGGAGATCGTGTGATCCTGAATGCCGATGATCGGCGTCACGAAGCTTGATGCGCTTGTGAGAAATGCTTCCTTGGCGGCCTTCGCCTCTTCGACCGTGAACAGGCGCTCCTCGATGCGAAGGTTCTGTTCTTCCGCGATCTTGATGACGGCGCGGCGCGTGCAGCCGGGCAGGATGGCGTGTGAATTCGGCCGCGTTACCAGCACATTGTCGTTGGTGATGATGAACGCCGTCGATGAGCCGCCCTCAGTGACGAAACCGTCTTCGACCAGCCAGACTTCATGATAGCCCTTGCTCTTGGCCTGTTTCTTCGCCAGCACCTGCGCGAGAAGCATGACGGTCTTGATGTCGCGACGCGCCCAGCGCGTGTCGGGCGCAACATCCACGCGCACGCCATTCTGGACCGATGGCGAGTTGGCGAGGTTCTTGGCCTGCGTGAACATGACGAAATTCGGCTTGATGCCGTCGGCATAAACGAAATCGCGCTCGGCTTCGCCACGTGTCACCTGCATATAGACGACGCCTTCATGCAGTTCGTTGCGTTTCATCAGCTCGATCTGCGCCGCACGAATGTCGTCAAGCGAAGCAGGCAATGGAATTCCGAGTTCCTTGACGGAACGCTCCAGACGGGCGAGGTGAAGCTCGTTATCGACAAGACGCCCATCGATGACAGCGCTGACTTCGTAAATCCCGTCACCAAAAAGAAAACCGCGATCGAACACCGACACCTTCGCTTCGCTCTCAGCGACGAAGGCGCCGTTCAAATAAATTACCCTGGCCAAAACACGTCCTCGGACATCTGTGTGATTGATTGGGCCGGACGGTAAGAAAAAACCTTTGGAGCTGCCAATGCTATGTTTTGCAATCACTATGCAAAAATTGCATAAGGGCTAGGGCAGTAAGTGAGTAGGGCAGTAAGGCAGTAGGAAAGGTCTCGTTTGGCCGCTCCTAACATACTGCCCTATTGCCATACTGCCTTATTGCCCTTTGCAAGAAAGGCCCCACCCCAATGGAACTGAAATGGCTGGAAGACTTCATCGCGCTGGCGGCAACGTCGAGTTTCTCGCGCGCGGCAGATGCCCGTCATGTGACGCAATCCGCATTTTCCCGCCGCATCAAACAGCTTGAACTCTGGCTGGGTGTTACACTCGTCAATCGTGCGACTTTTCCTGCCGAGCTTACCCGCGAGGGACGAACCTTCCTGCCTGTCGCGCAGGATACGGTTCGCCAGTTCTACAACACGCGCAAGGCGCTGCAGCCGAGCCGTGAAGTTCAGAATCCCGTCCTCACATTTTCAGCGCTGCACACGCTGACGGTCACGTTCTTTCCGCATTGGCTGAAACAAATCGACGACGATGTTGGCGGCATCCGCTCCCTGCTCAGTCCGGATCGCGGCGGTTTTGAGGATAATATCGCGACGCTGACGGAAGGAGAGGTTCACTTCTTCCTGACCTATGCGCATAATTTCGTGCCCATCCTGATCGACCGCACGCAATTTCCTTATATCGTGCTCGGCACCGAACGGCTGATGCCGGTCTCACGCCCATCACCGACGGGCCCGATCCTCGATCACGCGGTCGCCAGCGGGGAACCGCTGCCATATCTGAGCTATGGCGACTTTTCCTTCTTTGGCGCTGCCCTGTCGCAGAAATTTGCATCCGGTACCGCGTTCAAGCGTCAGGTGGTGCACGAAAACACCATGTCGATCGGTCTGAAGGCCATGGCGCTTGCAGGCTGGGGGATGGCCTGGCTGCCCGAAAGCCTCATCTATGATGAATTGCAGCGCGGCGAACTCGTACCGGCCTCAACTGATCCCTATTGGGATTTCACGGTCGAGGTCCGCATCTATCGTCACGATGCGGCACTTCCGGCCCATGCCGAGAGCTTCTGGGAATATTTGCAAGCAAAAGATCGGGCAATATCTGAAAAGGGCGATTGACAGCGGCCCATCGTCGGCGCTGTAAAAGGCAGCATATATTCAGCCGGTAGCAGGGGACACGTCGCGGCATGAAAGTTACCATCGAACAGACGCTCGATCAGGCAGGTACGGGCGCATTTCAACGCGGTCTTCTGGGTGTGTTCGGTCTTGTCTGGGCCGCCGATGCCATGCAAGTGCTGGCCGTAGGCTTTACCGGCGCTGCCATTGCAAAGACTTTTGGGCTGACTATTCCACAGGCATTGCAGACCGGAACGCTGTTCTTCCTTGGCATGCTGATCGGTGCAGCCGTATTCGGACGACTGGCCGATAAATATGGTCGCCGTCGCGTGCTTCTCATCACTGTCGCCTGCGATGCGATATTCGGACTGCTTTCGGCATTTGCGCCAAGTTTCGGTATTTTGCTCGCCCTGCGCTTCATGACGGGCGTGGCAGTCGGCGGAACATTGCCAGTTGACTATGCGATGATGGCCGAATTCCTTCCCGCCAAAAATCGCGGTCGATGGCTGGTTATGCTCGAAGGTTTCTGGGCGGTCGGCACTGTTATCATCGCCCTTGCGGCATGGGCCACCAGCCTTGCCGGCGTAGAGGATGCTTGGCGCTATATCTTCGTCGTCACGGCAGCACCCGCCCTTATCGGCATATGGCTGCGTCTCTGGGTGCCTGAATCCCCGATGCATCTATTGAAGTCGGGACGCCCGGAAGAAGCCAAATCGGTGATGAACCGCGTGCTTCGCCGTAACGGCAAGCCGGAGCTGCCGCCGAAGGCCCGGCTTGAAGCACCCCTTATGGTGACAGGCGAAAAGCTTCTGTCTCCAAATCTGCGCCAGCGCACGCTGACGACGCTTGCAATCTGGTTCCTCGTTTCAGTGTCTTATTACGGCATTTTCACCTGGATTCCGGCCAAGCTTGCTGGTGATGGTTTCGGCTTCGTCCGCGGTTATGGCTTCCTTGTCGTGGTTGCACTGGCCCAATTGCCGGGCTACGCACTCGCGGCCTATGGCGTTGAAGCATGGGGACGCAAGAAAACGCTGATCGCGTTCCTGTTCATCAGCGCCGCTGCCTGCGCTCTCTTTACAGTGGCCAACAGCTCTGCCGTCGTCGGTGCATCCATTCTCATCATGAGCTTTGCCCTGCTTGGCACATGGGGCGCACTCTATGCTTTCACGCCGGAACTTTATCCGACAGGATTGCGCGCAAGCGGCATGGGAGCGGCAGGCGCCATGGCCCGCCTCGGCGGCCTGCTTGCGCCCTCCGCGCTGGCGCTCGTCATCAGCCAGAGCTTCTATGTTGCAGTGGCGTTGTTTGCCGGACTTCTGGCGCTGGCCGGTATTATCGCCTTCTTCATTGATGTGGAGACGCGGCAGAAGGCGCTAAGCTGAATAAAATAAGCCCGGAAAGCGTTCGCATCTTCCGGGCTTATTCGTTCTTATTTCAGTAATTTACAATGTATTCCTAATCCATTGCTTTCGGTAGGCGGTATAGGCTTCGTTGCCCGGCCTGAAAATCCGTCCGTGTTTTTCCGGCACGGCTGCCCCCGCCAGCAATCCGGCACCAAGCGACGTGCCAGTTGATCCTGATACGGCTTCGACATCACGTCCCGTAAAATTTGCCAGCGCTTCAAGATAGACTGAATTTCCGGCAAACGGCCCTTCGACGATAACTGGCCCATCAGCACCCAAAAGGTGAAGGCAGGTTTCCGTCATCAGCGCCGCATAGATACAAGCGGCAACATAGCGCTCCGCATCATTGGCAGTATCGGCATTGATCCAGTGAAGATTGGAATTTGGATAGGGGCCGCAACTGGGTACGGCTGAAGGCAACGCCATGGTTTGCTGCGCCAGAACCTTTGTTACAATTTCGGGCAGGTCAGCGGCGGGAGGCACTGTCAGTCCTTCCGTCATCAGATCGAATTCACGCCCGCCCATATAGCGCGCCGAAGGCACGGCGCGCCCATAGGCATCGACATTGGCGAGCGTATCGCGTTCCGGGTCCAGCCCGTCAAAATTGCCGCCAACGGCGAAGCTCACCACCCATGTGCCCGTCGAAACCACCGAAAACGGACCTTTGCGATCCATCAGATGTGCGAGCAGCGATGCGTTGGAGTCATGAATGCCGCAACGCACCGGAACAGGCATTTTCAGGCCGATTTCCTGTGCAATTTCCGGAAGCACGTTGCCGAGTGCATCGAAGGCGGAGCGAAGCGGTGGGAACTTGTCGCGAATGTCCAGCCGGTCAACAAGGGGCGAGAAGGTGGATTTCTTCGGCAGCCATAGATCGGTGTGGCAACCAAGTGACGTCACTTCCGATGCGGCAATGCCAGTCAGACGCCAGGCCCAATATTGCGGGTAGGTGAAGATGAAATGCGTGCGCGCAAAATCATCGGGAAAGACCATCTTCAGATAGTGAAGCTGCGCACCCAGATTGAGGCCGAGCGACAGGGTCGGCGAAAATGTATCTTGGAAATTCGGTTTGATCGCGGCATAGGCTGCGTGGATTTCAGCCGAATAGTCGAGTTCATAGTCGAGAACTGGCATCGCGAGCATGCCATCTTCTGCGACGAGAGCCGCCGCTGCGCCATGCGTCGTGATGGAGATCGCATCAAAGCCCTGCTCTTGCGCAAATTCCGCGAGACTTGTCAGAAAGAAACGCCACAGCGCCTCGATGTCATAATGCGGATAGGGGCCATCGCGCAGCACCGTATTGGACATGCGGTTTGCAACGATCTCCTCGCCGCTTGCCGCATCGAGCACCACGACTTTGGCATTGGTCTTGCCGATATCGAGAATGGCGATGCGCTTCATGGCATATGAAAGACTGGCTTGAGGTCCACGGAAACCGGCGAATTGTCCGGGTTTGTCGCCATGATGTCTGCCATATGCGCCCACCACTTTTTCATCACTGGATGATCGGGCAGGGCGGCCATGCCATGGTTGGACTTACGTGTCAGAACGCCAAACAGGTTATTGGTCTCTTCATCGAGATAGATGGCATAGTCCGACACGCCTGCCTCGTGCAGAAGTTCGACCAGTTCCGGCCATATCTCGTCATGACGGCGGCGATATTCCATCTCCATGCCCGGATTGAGCTTCATACGGAATGCGTAGCGTTCGCCAGTCATGCGGCGCGTCTCCCCTTGAACTGCCAGAAGAGGATCGGCAGAGAAATGGTGACGATGAGCAGGAGGCCGATGAAAATCGACATGACGATGCCCGGCACGTTGAGAAGCCCGAGCCCGAAGGTCACGAGGCCCATCACGAAAGCGGCGATCACCACGCCGACGATAGTGCCGGAACCGCCGAGGATCGACACGCCGCCCAGCACGACCATGGTAACGACTTCCAGTTCCCAGCCTTGCGCAATGGACGGACGCGTCGAGCCGAGGCGCGAGGTCAGGCAGACGGCGGCGATGCCGCTCATCACGCCCGTCATCAGGAAAAGTACGAATTTGGTTTTCTCAACCGGAATGCCGGAAAAGCGCGCCGCGAATTCATTGTTGCCGATGGCATAGATGCGGCGTCCGAAGCTGGTCCAGTGCAGCAGCACCCCGAACAGCACGGCAAACAGGACGAACAGCGCAAATTCGAAAGAGATCACCCAGAACACATAGCCCTGTCCGAAATAAGCAAAGCTTGCCGGGTAACCGCCAAAGGCCTGATCGCCCAGCACGATATAGGAAATGCCGCGGAAAAGGCTCATCGTGCCGATGGTCACAACGATGGACGGCAGTTTCAGCCCGGCAACCAGCCCGCCATTGATCGCGCCGCAGACAAGACCGGTGCCGATGCCGATCATCACGAGGCCTGGGGTACCGACACCTGCTTGCGCCGCCGCGCCCATGGCCGTCGAGGCAAGCGCGATAATGGCTGCGACCGAAAGGTCGATTTCGCCAGAGATGATAAGCAGCGTCATCGCAAAGGCGATCAATGCCTTTTCGGTGAAATTGAACGTGGCATCCGACAGGTTCCACGCATTGAGGAAGTAGGGCGAGGCGAAGGAATTGGCGATGAAAATCGCAATCGCGACACCAAGCAGAAGCATTTCCCAGCTTGCGAAGATGCGCGAGAAGGGCGTTCCGAGCCGGTCCGGAATGTGACGGCGCTGTTCGTTGTTCATGCCGCAACCTCCTCATAAGTCTTTGCAGCCTTGTCGCGCAGGATGATGCGTCCGCGCCGCTTTTCCTGCCTTGCGTTGAAGATAACGGCCAAGATGATGACAGAGCCGGAAATCGCCATCTGCCAGAAGGGCGATATGTTGATGACGGGGAGGGCGTTCTTGATGACGCCGAGGAACAGGGCGCCAAGAACCGCACCGGCGACAGAACCTATCCCGCCAAGTGTCGAGATGCCGCCAATGACGCAGGCCGCAACGCTATCAAGTTCGAATCCGGCGGCCACATCCACATAGGCGACGGCATAGCGCGACACCCAGAGATAGCCGCAAAGCCCAGCAAGCGCCCCCGAAAGCACGAAGGCGAAGAAGCGCGTGCGGCCCACATTGATGCCGGTATAGACGGCGGCGGTCGGGTTGCCGCCGGAGGCATAAAGTGCACGTCCGAAGAATGTCCGCGTCAGCAGCACATAGACGAGCGCAACAATGAGGATCGCCGTCCAGCCTAAAAGCGGCAGGCCAAGAAAAGGCGTGCGTGGCGTGTTGAGGAACGGCGCCGTCATCTGATGCGCATTCACCCACGCGCCGCCGGAGAGTACGAAGGCCATGCCGCGATAGATGGTAAGCGTGCCAAGCGTGACGACAATCGCCGGAATGTTGAGTTTCCAGACCAGAATACCGTTGATTGCGCCTAAAACCGCACCGATGCCAATTGCCAGCACGATCAGAAGCACGAGCGGCAGGCCCGGATAGGTGGCATTCAGCATCGCCACGGCCATGCCGGTAAAGGCAAGGTTGGCGGCGACCGACAGATCGATGGACTTGGTCAGGATGACCGCCATCTGTCCAAGTGCGATAATGATGAGGATGGACGTATCGTTGAAAATATTCGCCAGATTATGCACGCTGGCAAAGCCCGGAGCGCGGCTTGCGAACAGCCCCACCAGAAGAGCGATAATGACAAGGAGCAGGAGTTCGCGCTGCTTGAGCAACTGTTTCATCATCTACTCCGTGTTTCCAGTGGCGGCGCGCACCAACACTTCCGCATCGAGGTTGGCGCGCTCGAAGACGCCTTCCATCAGCCCTTCGCGCATGACCATCACGCGGTCAGACATGCCGATGATTTCCGGCAGTTCCGACGAGATCAGGATGATGCTGAGCCCCTCGGCGGCGAGTTCGCTGATAAAGGCGTGAACCGCAGCCTTGGAACCGATATCGATGCCCTTGGTCGGTTCGTCGAGAATGATGACCTTCGGCTTGGTGGCAAGCCACTTGCCGATGACGACCTTCTGCTGGTTGCCGCCGGAAAGGGTGCCTACAGGGACCGAAAGCGCTGCTGCGCGCAGGTCAAAACGCTCGGCATATTTGCGCGCCAATGCCAGTTCTTCCGCCATGCGCAGAAAGCCATTGCGCGAAGTGCGGGCGAGCGACGGCAGCGATACATTCTGGAAGATCGGCAGTTGCAGCACGGCGCCGTGGCGCCCACGCTCTTCCGGCACATAGACGATGCCATGCGCCACCGCATCGCCGGGGCGGTGAATGCTGATCTCGCGATCTTCGAGCGTCACGCGGCCATGGGAAGGCCTGGTAATGCCGAACAGCGATTGTGCGAATTCCGAACGTCCAGCGCCGACAAGACCGTAGACGCCAAGGATCTCACCCTTGCGCAGCTCAAAGGAAATGTCGCGAAATTCGGTTGGATGCGAATAATCTTCGACCTTGAGCACCGGCTTGCCGATGGCGACATCCTGCTTGGGGAAAGCCTGTTCGACAGACCGCCCGACCATCATGCGCACAATATCGTTCTGCCGCGTATCGGCAAGCGTGCCATGTCCGACGGCGTGCCCGTCGCGGAAAACCGCATAATTATCGGCGATTTCGTAGACTTCATCGAATTTGTGGCTGATGAACAGGATGGCTTTGCCCTGTGCTTTCAAGCGCGCCACGATGCGAAACAGGTCGTCCACTTCCTTGCGCGACAGGGCTGCAGTCGGCTCGTCCATGATGACGATGCGCGAATCCACCGACAGCGCGCGGGCAATGGCGACCAGATGGCGCTGGGCGATGGACAGTTCCTTCAACTTGATGCGCGCATCGACCGTTGTTTCCAGCGAGGACAGCAAGGCCTGCGAACGGGCATAGACAGCCTTCCAGTTGACGAAGCCGAACCTCGTGCGAGGCGCATGGCCGAGATAAATGTTTTCGCCCACCGACAATTCGTCGAAAAGCACGGTTTCCTGATGAATGGCCGTTACGCCGTGATCGGTCGCATCCTGTGCGGTTGCAAAATGCACCGGCTTGCCGTCGATAAGGATTTCGCCTTCATCGGGCTGGTAGATGCCAGTCAGGATTTTCACAAGCGTGGACTTGCCAGCGCCATTCTCTCCGATCAGGGCCGTCACCTTGCCGGGATAAAGCGCGATGTTCACGTCATCGAGCGCACGCACCCCCGGAAACGTCTTGGCTATGCCGCGCATTTCCAGAATGGGCTGATCCGTGGCGGCAAGCGTCGGCTCTCCGCCGGATGGGCCGCTGGATTGAAAGGCTGCATTCATCGCAGATACCTGAAGTCGGTTTTGGAAAACGATAGGCGGCATTGGGGGTTGCATATCCAATGCCGCTTTTTTGGACGCGCATCTTTTCCGAAAACCGGTTTCCACTTTTCGGGACGCGCTTACCGATCAGAAGACCTTGGAGAATTCGTCGATATTCGACGCGTCATAGACGAATGGATCGCTCATTGCGGCTTCGCCATTGTCACCAATCTTGATCTTGCCCATGCGCCCGGCTTCGATTTCCGAGCCCGGCTTGCCATCGGCATCACCCTTTACGAGATGATAGGCAATCTGGGTTGCCGAATAGCCAAGGTCGATCGGGTTCCAGATAGCGAATTCCTTGGTTGCGCCCGACTTGATGGCGCCGGCCATTTCGGACGGAAGACCAAGGCCGGTCACATAGACATCACCAATCTTGCCTGCATCCTTCACGGCCTGCGAGGCAGCGAGAACGCCAACGGTCGTCGGTGCCACGATGACCTTCACATTCGGATTTGAAGTCAGCAGGCCTTGCGCTTCGCGGTAGCTCTTGTCGGCCAGGTCGTCACCATAAACGGTCGTCACCAGATTGAGGCCCGGAAAATCCTTGAGCTGCTTTTTCATCTCGCCGATCCAGATATTCTGGTTGGTCGAAGTGGTGGTAGCAGACAGGATCGCGAAATCGCCCTTGCCATCCGGCAGGTGATCGGCTGCGAGCTTGAGGCACATCTTGCCGATCAGTTCGTTGGAAGACGGGTTGAGGTGGACGATACGACCTTCAGGTGCGACGCCCGAATCCCACGAGATCACCTTGATACCGCGCTGTGCGGCCTTCTTCAGGGCAGGGACGACAGCATCCGGATCGTTGGCCGAAATGGCGATGGCGTCCACACCCTGCGCGATCAGGGAATTGATGACCTCGATCTGACCTTCCGCCGTCGTGGTGGTCGGGCCGGTATAGATGACTTCTACGCCGCCAAGTTCCTTGGCAGCTTCCTGCGCGCCCTTGTTGGCGGCTTCGAAGAAGCCGTTACCGAGCGATTTTGCGACAAGCCCGATCTTCATATCGGCGGCCTGCGCTTGGGCAGCCATGAAGGCGACAGCCAGCGCAGTGCCTAATGCGAGTTTCTTGAAAAGTTTCATGTCTCGTTCCTCCCAGTATAAAGACATATGTTTCGCTTGTTCCGGCTCAGGCCACCTCGGCGGATTCCTCCCGTGGGTCGCCCTTGCCAGCATTTGCGGAGACCTGCGCCACGATGAGCCGGATACCCGCATTTTCCACCATGCGCCGCGCTTCGTCCGAAATGCCGTCATCGGTGATCAGCGTGCTGACCCGGTCGAGAGGGCAAAGGATGAGACTGGAACGGCGTGTGAATTTGGTTGAATCGACCATCAGGACAAGCTCGTCCGCCTGGCCCATCAGTTTCTGTTCGCTCTGGATAATCAGCGCATCGGATTCCATGACGCCAAGCGGGCTGATCCCCTGACAGCCCATGAACATGCGCCGTCCGTAGAAATTGCGAATAACGTCATTGTCGAAAGGCGACAGGATAAGGCTCTGGTCGCGATAGATCGCGCCGCCTGGCACAATCACCGTGCTTTTCGACTGGCGCAGAAGATGTTCAGCAATGGCAAACGAATTAGTCAGCACCTGAAGGCGGCGCGGAGCAAGATAATGCACCATCTGGAAAGCCGTGGACCCGCCATTGATGATGATGCTGTCGCCTTCCTCGCACAGCGCAACCGCTTCACGAGCTATTGCGCGCTTGCGATCTGCATTTTCCGATTCCGAAACCTTGAAAGGACGGCCCGCAAGATTGCCGAACTGCGGCGGATGAATAGCCTCTGCACCACCGCGCACGCGCTTGATCCTGCCCTGCATATGGAGCGACGCAATATCCCGGCGAAGTGTCGCTTCCGACGCCTCCGTCAGTTCCACCAGATCCTGAATGGTAATCACCGGCTTTTCCTGAACAGCACTCAGGATGATACGGTGGCGCTCTCTTTCGTGCATGGCTCCTCCTTGTCTTTGTATCGGGCATAAATGTCGCGCCTGTCAATCACAAACAATCACAAAGGTGCACAATAATCATATTAATGATTGATTATGATCGTTTGTGATTGACAGCAATTCGTTTGATACGTCATATCTGCCGCAACATGATCGCTTTTGCATGGGACGGATATGCGGATTGCGGTTGACCATAACAGACTTGGGAGGATGACATGGTGGCCCAAAGCAGGCTTCTCGAAAACCGATGGGATGACGCTAAGGCGGCAACGATGGATGAACCCGGCAAGCTGCTTTACCGCTCCAATCTGCTCGGTTCCGACAAGCGCATCACCAATTACGGCGGTGGCAACACGTCTGCAAAGGTCGAGGAAGCCGACCCGCTGACCGGCGAAAAGGTTCAGGTTCTCTGGGTCAAGGGATCGGGCGGCGATGTCGGCACGATCAAGCTCGACGGCTTCGCCACGCTTTATCAGGACAAGCTCGACACGCTGAAAGGCATCTATAAGGGTGTCGAGGACGAGGACCGCATGGTCGGTTTCCTGCCGCACTGCACCTTCAATCTCAACCCGCGCGCCGCTTCCATTGATACGCCGCTGCATGGATTTGTCGCTTTCAAGCATGTGGACCACATGCATCCCGATGCGATCATCGCAATCGCCGCCTCCAAAAACTCCCGTGAACTGACGGCCGAGGTTTTCGGCGATGAGATCGGCTGGCTGCCGTGGCGTCGTCCCGGTTTCCAGCTTGGTCTCGACCTTGAAGCCTTCGTGAAGTCAAACCCTAACGCTAAGGGTGTTGTCCTTGAAAGTCATGGGCTTTTCACCTGGGCCAATGATGCGAAAACTTGTTACGAAACCACGCTCGCCATCATCAACAAGGCCATTGAATGGCTGGACCAGAAGACGGCAGGCAAGCCTGCTTTCGGCGGTGCTGTCGCGCAGAGCCTCCCAGTTTCCGAGCGCCGCGCCATTGCAGCGCGGCTGATGCCGGAAATTCGCGGACTGATCGGCAAGGATGAGCGCAAGCTCGGTCATTTCGATGATCAGGATGCCGTGCTGGAATTCGTGAACTCGAAAGAGCTGCATCCGCTCGCGGCACTCGGCACCTCCTGCCCGGACCATTTCCTGCGCACCAAAATCCGTCCGCTGGTCGTTAATTTCGATCCGGCCAAGCCCGATATCAACGCCGTGGTTGCCGGACTTGAGGGTGCACTGGAAGCCTATCGCGCCGATTACAAGCGCTATTACGAGGCGTGCAAGCATGACAATTCGCCGAAGATGCGCGATCCCAATCCGGTGATTTTCCTGATCCCCGGTGTCGGCATGCTGTCCTTCGCGCGCGACAAGGCGACTGCGCGCATCGCTGGTGAGTTTTATGTGAACGCTATCAATGTGATGCGCGGTGCATCCGGCGTATCGGAATATCAGGGCCTGCCTGAACAGGAAGCCTTCGATATCGAATATTGGCTGCTTGAAGAAGCCAAGCTGCAGCGCATGCCAAAGCCGAAGAGTCTCGCGGGGCGCATTGCATTCATTACCGGCGGTGCTGGCGGCATCGGCTTTGCCACAGCGGAACGGCTGGCAGGCGAGGGCGCTTGCGTGGTTCTGGCGGATATTGATGAAGGATCGCTCAAAACCGCTCACGAGAATCTCGTTAGGCGTTTCGGCACCGATCAGGTGCGCAGCGTGGAACTGAACGTGACCGATGAAAAAGGCGTGGCCAATGCCTTTGTTGAAGCCAGTGTCGAGCTGGGCGGCATCGATATTCTGGTTTCCAACGCCGGAATTGCATCATCCGCGCCGGTGGAAACCACCGAACTCTCCATGTGGAATCGTAATATCGACATTCTGGCGACCGGCTATTTCCTCGTATCACGTGAGGCATTCCGTCTGTTCCGCCGCCAGAAAATCGGCGGCAATGTGGTATTTGTCGCCTCGAAGAACGGGCTTGCAGCTTCGCCCAATGCTTCGGCCTATTGCGCTGCAAAGGCTGCGGAAATCCATCTGGCGCGTTGTCTGGCGCTGGAAGGTGCCGATGCAGGTATTCGCGTCAATGTGGTCAACCCTGATGCGGTTTTGCGCGGTTCCAAGATCTGGGACGGCGAATGGCGTGAACAGCGTGCTGCATCCTCGAAGATTGATGTTTCCGAACTTGAGGAACATTATCGCAAGCGCTCCATGCTGAAGCTGAATGTCTTCCCCGAAGACATAGCAGAGGCCATCTACTTCCTTGCAAGCGATGCTTCGGCAAAGTCGACCGGCAACATCATCAATGTCGACGCCGGAAACCAGCAGAGCTTTCCGCGCTGATCGTATAATCTGGACATTCTGGGAGGAACCATGTCCGAGCAACGCATTGCGGCAGATTTCATCGCCGAGCATAATTCCGGTTTCGATAATGCATTGAAGAGCGATTATCAGGCGCTCGGCGAACAGCTTTTGCGCCATGGCATCGAGATCGACACGATTACAGACAAGGTGGCATCCTATTTCGTCGCCGTTCCATCATGGGGTACCGGCACGGGCGGCACCCGTTTCGGGCGCTTTCCGGGAAGGGGTGAACCGCGCGGCATTTTCGACAAGCTCGACGATTGCGCCGTCATCAACGAGCTTTGCCGTGCCACACCGAATGTTTCCCTGCATATTCCATGGGACAAGGCCGATCCGAAGAAGCTTAAAGCCCATGCGCAAGCGCTTGGTCTCGGCTTCGACGCCATGAACTCCAATACATTTGCCAACGGCGCAGACCAGAAGCTTTCCTACAAATTCGGATCGCTTACCCATGTCGATCCGGCAGTGCGGGCGCAGGCCGTCGAGCACAATATCGAATGCATCGAAATCGGAAAAGCCATAGGTTCCAAGGCCTTGACCGTATGGCTGAGCGATGGCTCCAACTTTCCGGGCCAGCAGAATTTCACCCGCGCCTTTGAGCGCTATCTGGCTTCCATGGGCGAAATCTATCACGCATTGCCCGACGACTGGCGCCTGTTCTCCGAACACAAGATGTATGAACCGGCCTTCTACTCGACGGTGGTTCAGGACTGGGGCACCAATTATCTCATCGCCTCGACACTTGGTCCGAAGGCGCAATGTCTGGTCGATCTCGGCCATCATGCGCCCAACACTAATATTGAAATGATCGTCGCGCGGCTGATCCAGTTCGGGAAACTCGGCGGATTCCATTTCAACGACAGCAAATATGGCGATGACGATCTCGACGCCGGCTCCATTGATCCGTATCGATTGTTCCTTGTTTTCAATGAGTTGGTCGATGCGGAATATCGCGGCGTGGCGGACTTCCACCCGGCCCATATGATCGATCAGTCGCATAATGTGACCGATCCGCTGGAAAGCCTGATCTCTTCCGCCAATGAAATCCGCCGCGCCTATGCGCAGGCGCTTCTGGTGGATCGCGAAGCGCTGGAAACCTACCAGCAGGAAAACGATGCGCTGATGGCATCCGATACGCTCAAACGCGCCTATCGAACCGATGTCGAACCGATCCTTGCGGAAGCGCGCCGCCGCACTGGCGGAGCCATCGAACCGATTGCTGCCTACAGGGCGAGCGGCTACCGCGACAAGGTTGCGAAGGAGCGTCCGGAGAGCAAAAGCGATGGCGGGGCGTTTAACTAAAAACGCTATCCGCCACAAAATTGCCGCAAAAAGAACGGTCGTTCGCCACAATTAAAAGGCGATTTCTGTCGCTTTTCCGCTCCGAAAATCGCGTTTGGCAACTGTCAGCGCGATTTTCTGAATGTCAAATTAAGGCGAAACGGACCCAGTTTTTCATCCTCGCCACGCTTCAGGGCGAGTATGCCATGATAGAAGAGACGTGACGGTCCACCCCACACAACCACGTCACCGTGATGCAGGATATATTTCGCAATTGGGTCGGTTCGCTTCAACCCGCCGAACTGGAAAGTCGCGGGCAGACCAAGCGACACGGAAACGATCGGATTACTGAAATCCTGTTCATCCTTGTCCTGATGTAATGAAAGTTTCGCGCCCAGTTCATAACGATTGATGAGACAGGCATCCGGCACAAAATCGGGATAACCGGCCTCGCTGGCAGCACTTTGGGCAAGTGCGCGAAACGCATCCGGCATCGCAGGCCAGGGCAGGCCGGTTTCCGGGTCGTCGGTACTGTAACGATAGCCGGTCCGGTCCGTGACCCAGCCGAATTCTCCGCAATTCGTCATCGCGACCGACATGCGATACCCCCCAGGGGTCGTCATGTGACGGAAAGGCGCGGCGGCGGAAACATCCGCCACCGCTTTCAAAACAGCGGCCTCGCTCGGAAGTGCAAAGCCGCGCAAAAGCAAGGCTCCAGGTGCCAGGATTTCACGCGGTTCAATCTGGTCGAAAAGATCTCTCATGCGACCTTTCTAGCACGAGATCAGGAGCGAGCCTCCCGAAACCTGCTTTCAAATTTACGCCAGCCCCATGGCCTTTTCGAAAGAGCGCATGAAAAGATCGTTCTCTTCCGGGGCACCCACGCTGACGCGGATAAAAGTCGTATAGCCTTCCTGCTTCCAGGGCTTCACGATAACGCCGGCCCGCAGGAGCTTTTCGGCCAACGCAACGGAATCCGACTTCACATCGATGAACAGAAAATTCCCTTTGGAGCGGGCGACACGGATTTGCCGCTCGCTCAGGAAGCCGGCCAGACGCTCCCGTTCACGAAGCGCTAGCGCAATCCCCTTTGCCAGATGGTCTTTGTCGCGGCGTGCAACCAGTCCCGCTGCCTGCGCAATGCCATTGGCGTTGAAAGGCGTGCGGGCACGATCCAGAAACCCGCGCAATTCCGGGTCGCTGACAAGCCCGAACCCGAGACGGGCTCCGGCCAACCCATAAGCCTTTGAAAAAGTGCGCAGCGCCACCCAGTTGAGACCGCTGTTGCGGAGAAGTGTGGCGGCAGACGGATAATCCTCACCAGTCGCATATTCCGCATAGGCTTCGTCAACAACCAGCAACGTTTCTGGCGGAACAGCCTCGATAACGCGCTGCAAAGCTTCCGGTGTCAGCCATGTTCCGACCGGATTGAGCGGATTTGCGAATATCACGAGACGTGGAGCCGTTGCAGTCGCAGCCACCAGCGCATCGATATCGACCTCAAGCGACGGCGTCACTTCAACCCGTTCGACGGTCGCACCCATTGTCGTTGCATAGTCCTCGTGCAGCGGAAAGGACGGGTAAAGTGTGACCACCCGCTCGCCGGGCCGCAAAACCGTCCGGCAGATAACGCCGATCAGGTCTTCCGATCCGTTGCCTAGAATGATGCAATCTTGCGGCCAATCGAACTCAGTCGCGATTTCCCGCGTCAGTTCGCGTCCAGATGGATCAGGGTAGAGCCGCAGCAGATCATGGGCACCGGAAAAGAGGGCCTTTACCTTCGGCGAAGGTCCGAGCGGGTTTTCGTTGGAGCCCAGTTTTGCAATCGACGGAGGGTGATAACGCGCTTCCACCTCGGCAATGGTGAGACCAGCATTATAGGGGTTAAGGCAGCGAATTTCAGGCCGAATCAGATCGCCAAGCCGGGCTTTTTCCTGTGCCATCCACGTTCTCCTCCAGTGCAGCGTTTCGCATGACGTGCGCCGTTTGGAGAGAAGTTCTAAGACTAAAATCCAATTTTGTATATATATGTATAGACAAGTTATGAAAAAGATGGTCCTATGCTGGGGAGACCACAAAAAATTGCTAAACATTAGGGCCAGAACAAGTAGAAGTTCGGGCAACAATATTGTTTTGCCAAAGGTCCGCAGGGGAACATGATGCAGGTTTTATCGCTTTTCGACCTTAGCGGGCGTAAAGCGCTGGTTACCGGTGCGAGCCGGGGACTGGGACAGGCCATTGCCGAAGCACTCGCCTCGGCTGGTGCCGATGTTGCCATTACAGCGCGCAAGTCCGACGACCTCTCCGAAACGGCATCCCGTATCGCCGCCCATGGCCGCGCCTCGGCCACCCTCTCGCTCGATGTGCGCGATGTTGCCGCCTGTGGTGCTGCCGTCGCGCAAGCGGCAGAAGCTCTTGGCGGCCTCGATATTCTCGTCAACAATGCGGGCTATGAAGAAATCCGCCCCTCGCTCGATGTGGACGAGGCGCTCTGGGACCACATCGTGGCGACCAACCTCAAAGGCGCATTCTTTTGCGCGCAGGCCGCCGCCCGCCACATGACAGAGAGCGGGAAGGATGGAGCGATCATCAATCTGTGCTCGCTGACCTCCTATGTCGGTGTGCCAACCGCTGCTCCCTACGGTTCTTCCAAATCCGGTCTCATGGGCATGACCCATGCTTTGGCCACCGAATGGGCGCCGTCCGGTATCCGCGTCAACGGCATTGCGCCGGGCTATTTCCGCACTGCCATGACGGATGTGTTTTACGAGAATGACGACTGGCAGAAGGCGATGCTGGGCAAGATTCCGCAGGGCCGTTTCGGCGCAATGGAAGATGTTGCGGGCGCCGTGGTGTTTCTGGCAAGCGCCGCGTCGTCCTATGTCACGGGGCAGGTGATCCCGATCGACGGAGGCTACCTTGCATCCATTTGATACTCTCCAGTGGAATATCAGCGGATTGTGAAACAGGATTGAAATAACTTCATAAAGTACCTTCCGGTGCTTTGACTGAAATGGGAAACAACGATGAATACAACCGAAACCGGAACTGGCCGTAAAGTCTCCAACGGACCGGCTGCCGTATCGGTCAACAATGTCAGCATGATCTATACCGGCTTCCATGCCGTGCGTGCGGCATCTTTCGATCTCGCCAAGGGCCGTTTTCTGACCATTCTCGGGCCGTCCGGCTCCGGCAAGACGACACTTCTCCGCCTCATCGCCGGTTTCCAAAAACCGAGCATCGGTGAAATATTCATCAACGATGAAGCTGTCAGCGCCGTACCGCCGCACAAGCGCTCCATCGGCATGGTTTTCCAGAAGC